>Ga0209541_10003937_pt1 | contig 26801 bp, 30 predicted proteins | sample RifCSPlowO2_01_FD_184027 | JGI IMG/M metagenome (GOLD analysis project Ga0209541, IMG submission 184027) | Groundwater microbial communities from Rifle, Colorado - Rifle CSP2_plank lowO2_0.1 (SPAdes) (version 2) | ecosystem: Environmental > Aquatic > Deep subsurface > Groundwater | place... | reverse complement strand
CAAGAACCGGAGCACAACACATGGTTGCAAATCCTGAAAAAATACCCAATACATAAACAGAACCGGCATTCATAATTTTTAATTTTGGGTGAATCGAGAATGGCATTGAGAAATGCCTGCCCAACAATATCGACGCGCCGAGAAGTAAAAGAAATATTCCGCCGATAATGAATATCGGGTCGTGATATTTGCTTAACAACTTTCCCAGTCCGGCTACCCCTAGTCCAAGTGGCAAAAACACCGTCAAAAGGCCCAAAAAAAACACAAAAGTCATTAAAAGAACTTTCCGTTTTTCTCTAAAAATTGATCCTAGGTAGGACGGTAATAAGACAGTGATACAACATGGCGCAAACAAGGCGGCCACCCCGGCTATAAATGCTGTAATAAGTGATGCAATAATTAATGTTTCCATAGTTATTTTAGTCCTTCTATCTCTTTAATTAATTTTCCATTGGCTAATGCCATATTTGGGTCATCCATTGTGAATCTAATTATCCCCTTCTTGTCGATGATAAAATAAGTGTGCCCGGGTAAAGAACCGGGGTGCATGGATGAATTAAGATTTAAGACATCGTAAGCCTTGGATACGGAACGTAAAGTGTCAAAAATTATTTTTGACTTTACTAAATTAGTTGATTTGCTGACTATATCAAGCCACTGGCTTCTGGGATCCGTTACGATTGAGAAAGCTATAATATTTTCAGAGTCAAATCTAAGATCATTGCCAAGTTCTGCTATTTGATTCCAACAAGCTGGATAACACATTGACCCTTCGTTAAAGAAAAGAACGACATTTTTACCAAGATAATCGCTTAATTTGATTATTGTTCCATCAATCGATTCTATCTCAAAATCAGGCGCTTTTTGACCTACTGCTTCTTTGAAGTTAATTTTTTCTTTTATGTCCGAATCAACTACCATACCTTTTGTTTCTGAAGATTTCTTGTTGCCAGATAATAATATTAATCCGCCGACAACAATAACCACAATCACGACGCCGACAAGTATATTATTGTTTGATGATTTCATAATGATTAATCTAAATCAGTTTAAAATAGTAAAAAATCCCCTGGTGAGGATTTAAAAGACATAGCTAAAATTTTACGACAAAATAATTAGCTGTGTCCTACAATAGAAAAAGACGGACTATTTTCTAAAAGTGATAACCATTTAATTATTCTATTCGGGCGAGAAAATAATTTTTTATCCTGAAGATAATATTTCCATTTATAAAAACACTGTTTTTGATTTAAAAAATTTTGTTTGTTAAGAAAATATAAAATAATTCCAAAAATCAAAAAAGAGAAAATAAACAACGGCGACAAGGTGATATTAGAGAACTGGCGCCAGTTATTTATATGATTAAAGTTATTATTGCATATTGAAAAACTATTTTCTACGTAGGGACAATCCGGCATAGGTGCTTTAGAAAAATGAGCAAATTGCAACAAACCAAACACCCCTATGCTTATATACATAACTGACACAAAGAAAACAAGGAAAAGTTTTGTGGTGTGCAATTTCATTTTCTTTATTATTTATTGATTTGTTTGTAAAGCCAGACGCCAAGCAGAATCAGGTCAATCACTATCACTGTATAAATGATAATGCCGAACCCTCCGCCCATCATCCCGCCGTACCCATATCCATATCCCAGCATATAGTCATTATACTTCATCATTCTAAAAAAGCAAAACTACTAATTATCGACCTGTGTTTTTTAATCTTAACGAATTTAAAACAACGCTGATACTGCTAAATGCCATGGCGGCGGCGGCGAAAATCGGATTAAGTAAAATCTTAAAAAACGGATACAGAATTCCGGCCGCCACGGGAATAAAAGCGATATTATAGAAAAATGCCCAAAAAAGATTTTGTTTTATTATTCTCATGGTTCGTTTCGAGATTTTTATTACCTCAAAAATAAGCATCAGGTCTCCTCTCATTAGGGTAATATTGGCCGATTCCATGGCAATATCCGTACCTTCTCCCATAGCAATACCAATGTTGGCTTGCGTAAGCGCTGGAGCATCATTTATTCCGTCTCCTATCATTGCCACAATTTTTCCTTGATTTTGAAGTTCATGCACTTTTTCTGATTTTTTGTCGGGCAATATTTCACTCATTACATTGTCTATACCCACCTGGACGGCAATAGCTTTAGCCGTACGGCTGTTGTCTCCGGTAATCATCCAAACATCTATATTATTCTTTTTAAGAATTTTAATTGCTTCTACTGATTCTTTCTTCAAAACATCGGCAACAGCCAAAGCGCCTTTAATTTTTTTATCAACTACCAGAATCATCACTGTTTTGCCTTCATTTTCAAGTTTGGCAATATTGGTTTCGTACGGAGAAATGTCAAGGCCAATATCCGAAACTAAGGCCCGATTTCCTAAATACGCCTCAACTTTCTGGGATCCAATTTGCAAAACTCCCCGCAAACCCTTTCCAGAAATAGCTTTAAAATCTTCTAATTTATATAAGCCAATTTTTTCTTTGCTTGCTTCATTCGCAATGGTTTGGTCAAGCGGATGTGAAGATTTTTGGTCCAAGCTTGCGGCATATTGCAATATGGCTTGCGCTAGAGGATGTTCTGAACGTTGTTCCAATGAAACAGCCAGATTAAGAATATCTTCTTCCTGTTCATTGCTAAACACAATAATATCGGTCAATTGGGGCTTACCTTCCGTAAGGGTGCCGGTTTTGTCTAAAACCACTGTGTCTATCTTGTTGGCAATTTCAAGCGAAGCGGCATCTTTTATCAAAATCCCCTTACTGGCCGCACTGCCCGAAGAAACCATAATAGCCATTGGGGTAGCCAGGCCGAGAGCGCAGGGACAAGCAATTATCAGAACTGCTACAAAATTAATAAGGGCAAAGGTAAAGGCCGGGTCGGGTCCAAAGAAAAACCAAATAACGAAAGTTAAAACAGCTATAATAAATACTGCGGGAACAAAGTACGAAGAAACTAAATCGGCCAGTCGCTGAATCGGCGCCTTGGATCCCTGGGCTTCTTCCACCATTTTTATAATTTGCGAAAGAACCGTATCTTTGCCGATCTTAGTCGCACGAAAAGTGAAAGTCCCGAATTTGTTGATAGTGCTACCGATAACTAAACTATCAATTTTCTTATGGACCGGCATTGATTCTCCAGTAATCATTGATTCGTCAATTTCCGAGTCACCTTCGACAATTTTTCCGTCAACCGGAATTCTTTCTCCGGGCCGAACAACTATTAAATCCCCGACTTGCACTTCAGAGATAGGAATTTCAATTTCTTTTCCGTCTCGTAAAATCTTCGCGGTCTTGGGCTGTAAACCAATAAGTTTTTTTATGGCTTCCGAAGCTCTTCCTTTCATTAAAACCTCAAAATACTTTCCTAGAAGGATTAAAACAATGATAATCGCCGAGGTGTCGAAGTATATTGCCGGTGTGATTCCACCCTGCGTGAAAAAAGTTGGAAAAATTGTAATTGCCACGCTGTAAAAATACGCTACCAGTGTTCCGATGGCAATTAGGGTATTCATATCAGCGGTACGGTATTTTACAAGAAGCTTCAATCCGCTGTAAAATTGCCATCCCACCCAAAACTGCACCGGAGTGGTTAAGGCAAGAAGGACCCAGTTGTTATTTAAAATCTGCGGCACAAAAGAAAACCACTGTGGAAAACTGCCGAAGAATATGAGAAATGCAAGCAGGCCACCGACAATTAATTTGCGCTTTATAATTTTTATTTGTTTTTCTCGTTCAACTTTTTCTTTGTCTAAAATATCTTCCGCCTCGCCTTCTTCTTTAATTGGCTTATAGCCGGCATCTGTAATAACTTTAAAAATTTTATTGACATTAATAAGGGATGGGTCAAAAATCACTTTTGCCCGCTGATTTGAAAAATCTACGTCAGTATTTTTTATACCCGGTAGCTTTTTTATGGCTCCCTCTACGACCATGGCGCAATGAGGAGAATCCATACCTAAAACCTTCATTGAAAGTGTTTCATTGTTTCCACTAGCGGATATCTTATCCTTTTTTGTGGGGTTGATTTTAATGTTTTTGGAAATAAAATGATAGCCCACCGATTCTACAACTTTTCCAAGGCCTGATTCAGAAATAACATTCTCGTCAAATTCAATCAGAGCTGATTCTGAAGCAAAATTAGCAGAAGCTGAATGCACCCCGGCAGTTTTTAAAAGCACGCGTTCAATTGTTGCCACACAGCTAGCGCAATGCATCCCTTTGATTTTATATGTTTCTTTTTTCATATTTTATTCATTTTCATTTCATTACTAAAATATCTATTTTACCATTATTCATAAAATTCTAACATTATTTTAATCTTTTCCACATAATATGTTCATATACGCTCGACCACATAAAACCAAAACTAAGTGCAAACAGAAGTTCTTCTAAGGGAATTCCAGTAATTAAAATTCCGGAAATAGCTCCGAGATTCCATACTTGCTCTACATAGTCCGGAAAGAGAATAATAAGTGAAAAAAAGAACAGAATATACAGGCCTAAAAATAGAAGAGCACTAGTAATCATTTTCTTTTTTAAATCAGGACGACAATACCAAGAAAAGAGGCCACCGATAGCCATTGCTATTATTGCGGAATAAATAGGGTTAAGTGGAGAAATTGCAATAAGAGTTAAAAATATTATCGGCATTGAAAGGAGAGAGAGGAGATGATGGCGATGATGTGGTAAATGTTGCTCATGAGATTTTATCTGTTCGTGAGAAGCGTGGAAGATGCGTTCGTAGATTACAACCGCGATACCGCCAACTGCAAAAGCAAAGATGAAACTCTCAAGGTCAAAACCAGTTCTATGGGCCAGGTCAAAAAGCGAGGGTGGATTCCAATATTCCGGGACAAAAAGCGGTTCCGTAAATCCGGTGAGTGAGGTCCATAAACTTACCAAAAGCATTTCTTTTCTGCTTTCTTTTTTTAAGAGTATATAAACAACTACCCAAATCGCAAGAAATGATAAGCTCCAGAGAAACCATGCTAATTGTGGTTCGTGTGATAAAATCATATTTTTTCTTTTAATTTCCAAAAAACTCCAAACGGGAAATTATTTTATAACTGCTCTATTGTGCAACCAAGCGAAAACATAGGCGGTTATATAAGTGAGAATTACGACCTCAGCAAATCCATATATTACTTCGGGGAAACTAGCTACTCCAGCTTCCAAATTAACTAAATGAACTATCCAGCCAAAAAGCTTCATTGCCAATTCTGGCCACAAGGCTACAAAAAGAGCGCAGACAACGTACCAAACACCCATAACTTCGGCCCCCGCTAAAGCAAACTTACTTTTATTTAATTCCATATTTTTAATTTAAATAATTAATTTTAAACTTTTTCGACCTTTTATCAGTGACAACAACCGCCACCGGAATGGTGTGACTGTCCTTGCACTGATTGCTTTTTATATTCTTCCTTGCAATTTTCCGAGCAAAATTTCTTTCCGGACTCGATGGGATAATCTTTCCCCTTCTCAAGTGCCATTTTACAAACCGGACATTTTTCTTTAAATATATTAAACATAAGTTATTTTGCGTTATTAATAATGTTTTGAATAATTTGGTCAATTTCTTTTGGCCTTTCGCCTAAATCAGCCTGCGGAAAAAAATATGGCAGAATGATCGGTCGCATGCCGGAAATAAAAGTTTGCCCATCTTTGGTATAAACATTTATTTTACACGGTAAACAAAGCCCGAGTTTGATATCTTTTTCCAGAAACTCATTGGCAAATTTTGCGTTGCAAAACTCAACTATCTTAAACGGTTCTCTCTTAAATCCTTTCTCGCCTAAAGTTTCCTGCACATCATGAATATATAAAACTCGCATGCCGACTTTAGCGATTTCATTTTGCACGTCCTGGACTGCTTCGTTAAAAGATTTTGTTGTAATTATAGTGTAGTCAAATTCCATTTTTTACTATGATTAATTGTTAAGATCTCTTTTTCTCTCCTTTATTTACGCTTTAGTTTATAAACTTTCAATATCTCGGCTGTGGCTTTATCAGTTTCCCCTTTTTTGATTTGATTCACTACACAATGACTAAGATGTCCTTCTAAAAGTGCATCTTCAACATTTGAAATACCCTGCTTGATGGCCGACATTTGAGTGATAATATCAATACAATAAATATTCTTACTGATCATTTTTTGCAGACCCCTAACTTGGCCTTCAACGATTTTGAGCCGATGTATTAGCTTGTGTGTATTTACGTGCATAAACATATCATATACCCCCCTAGGGGTATATGTCAAGCTTATTTTTGCTGCGCGACCGACCGGACTTGAACCGGCAACCTCTTCCGTGACAGGGAAGCGCTCTAACCAGTTGAGCTACGGCCGCATTTCTATATTTAATACGGGATAATCCCGTTGTGTCGGCGGGTGGAATCGAACCACCGACCTTGGGCTTATGAGTCCCACGCTCTAACCGTCTGAGCTACGCCGACAAATAAACTACGGCTATTATACTAACATATTTAATGGATTTTTCAAAAATTTATTTGCAAAAAGTTATAATTTATGATATAAATAAAAAAATAGCGGGGTAGAGAAGAGGCATCTCGCAAGGCTCATAACCTTGAGGCTCCGGTTCGATTCCGGACCCCGCAACATTTATATATAGTCAAATTCTCGAAAAATTTGCTCATAGAGAGCAATTATTCTTTTGGCTTCATGTTGAGAAATTTCAAAAGATAGACCCTCGTGGGCTATCCTGTTTCTTATGGTATGCACCTCCCAGGCAGAAGTAAGACTGCGAAAATGATCCCGATCAGCTCCCTTTAATTTTTCTCCTAAATTTTCTCCCTTGAAGCCGAGTTGATCCATTAGACTATCGAGCATAGAATCAGCTTCCATAATTGCTAATTTCCAGTCGCCTGAACTTTGAGAAAAAAGATAAGTTAAGACACTGCTCCAGCGCTCATTTTTTGAACTATGTTCTTTGTTTCTTGATAATTTTTCTTGCTCAGCCTGATGGTGGGCATATTCTTCAATTTCATGTTTCAAATGCTTTTTTTCTTTTGCCCTAATTTCAAAAATTCTAACAGAAGTATAGGTAATAATAATCCCAAAAAATATGGATAGGACAGAGAGGACAATCTCAAAGATAACAACATTTTCACTTCTAAAAATATAAGGAAAAATATCTTTGAAAAAGTTATAGCCCTGATTAAATAAATAGTCAGGATCAAGCAATTTCATTTTAAAAAATTTATCGTTTACAATATTATTCAAATCTAGTGACTGGGGCGACATATGTAAATTGTATCATATCTTTACCTTATCGTTTCAAACTTTTTGCCGATATCAAAAAGCGTATTTTCCTGAAAGTGCGAAGCCATAAATTGGAGAGAGAACGGTAATCCATCCTTGGACATTCCGGAAGGTAGAGCGATGGAAGGCACACCCGAGAGGTTGGCCGGTGCGGAAAAAATATCACAAAGATACATCGCCACCGGATTATCCAACTTTTCTCCCAACTTAAATGGGAGTATGGGTGCGGTTGGAGTAAGGATAAATTCAACTTTTTCAAAAGTCTGCATTATTTCTTTTCTTATTTTTTCCCGCACTTTTACGGCCTTATTGTAATAAGCGTCATAATATCCGTGCGAAAGCACATAGGTGCCAAGCAATATCCTACGGCGAGCTTCTTTGCCGAATCCTTGCGCTCGACTTTTTTTATAAACCTCTAGAAGATTTTCTCCTTTTATACTAAAACCATAGCGAATACCATCAAAACGAGAAAGATTGGTGGAAACTTCCGCGGGCATAATAATGTAATAGACCGCCAAAGAATATTTTGAGTATGGAAGTTCAATGTCTAAAATTTCATAACCGGAATCTTTGAGTTTTTCGGTAGACTGTTTGAAGTTCTCCAAGACCTCATCTTCTACGCCTTCTTTAAATAAATGCCACGGTACGCCAATTCTTTTAGAGTTTTGTTTTTTTATTTTAAAATCTCTTAATTCATCCGGTATGGATGTGCTGTCTAGTGGGTCGTGTTTGGAAAGTGCATTAAAAATAATTTCTACATCTTCTACCTTCTTGCCAAAGGGAGAAACTTGATCAAGTGAATTACCCATGGCAATAATCCCCTCCCGAGAAACTGCGCCGTAGGTGGGTTTCAACCCGACTAATCCGCAAAAAGCAGAGGGTTCTCTGACTGACCCACATGTTTCGGTACCCAGTGCTACAAGCGCCATATCTGCGGCAACTGCCACTGCCGAACCACCAGAAGATCCCCCTGGTACTCGAGTAATATCATGAGGATTTTTCGTCACGCCATAAGTGCTAGTTTGAGTAGAGGAACCCATGGCAAATTCATCCATATTAGTACGCCCAATTATCACTGCCCCAGCGTTTTTTAATTTTTTAATTACTGTAGCATCATACGTTGCCGTATAATTTTCTAGAATTTTTGAACCAGCGGAAGCAATTTGTCCCTCAAATAAAATATTGTCTTTAATGGCAAATGGAATACCGGTTAGTATTGTTGCGTTTCCGTCTTTAAATTTTTTTTGAGCAACATCCGCTTGTTCTAACACATTTTTATAAACTTCAAGATACGCATTGAGTTCTCCATTCTTCTCTTTTATAACTTTTAAATAAGCCTCAACAAGTTCGCGGCAGGTAAATTCTCCAGACTTTAAACTTTTATGGGCTTTTTCTATTGTTAGATTTTTTAAATCAATCATCCCAGTACTAAAATTTTAAATTTTTATAAATAATTTTCATTTTTTTTCTTTATAATTATGTTTTATCATTATCATATTTGCTCAAAAATTTAGTACGGGACAGGTAAAATTATAAGATTTTTTTCACTTTCAAAAAGTCATCCTGCGAGTCGGGAAATTGTTCTTTAATAAGTTGGGGACTAAAATCTCGGGGTTCTAATACGTCTTCTCTCCAAACATTATAGGGCTCATTATTCGCTTCAACATCTTCCACTTTTACTTCTTCAATCTGTTTGACGTAGCCCAAAATGGATTCCATATCGGAAAGTATTTCTTTCTTTTCCTCTTCAGTAAGCTCAATTCGAGCCAGCTCCGCCAAGTTTTCAACGTCTTTGATATTCATATTAAAAGTATAGCAAAATCAAACTCAAAAATAAACATTCGACATACCGTATCTACGCTATAGCGTAGATTGGTTAGGTATATGGTCTGGCAAGTTTAAATATCTTAAATTCTTTTCGCAAACTAATTCTTTTTAAATAAGCAAGAAAATCTGCTGGCAGGGGTGAGGGTCCAACCCAGACACTTTTTTGAATCATAACAAAGTTAAAATTTTTAAGCTGGCGACGAAACCAATCTCTCTCTTTCTTTCTTCCCTCCGGGATATCGTATATTAAAAGTAAATTTTTTGGTGCGTCTTTGTGAAAATCAGAAATAAAAGAATGCAGATATTGTCGCTTTGGTATATTTTTTCTCTTTTTAGAATCACTAAAACTAGGCAAACCAAAAATGTTTACTGATACACCCTTATAATGAAATTTTTTTCTACTAGTCACCTTTCTATTATAAACCTATAATCTCATCTACGCTATAGCGTAGATGGTGATTCAAGTAATACTGTAAAATACGTCCATACTAAACTAAATCATTGTTTACTTGCCCAAAAGAGCTTGTACTCTCTTTTCGACTGGCGGATGAGTGCTGAAAAGACTTTTCATTTTTGCCCTGAGCCCGGAACCACCAAAAGGATTCACAATAAAAAGATGCGCAGTGGCAGTATTGGCGTGAGTCATCGGTCGAGAATATTGAGAAATTTTTAGTAATGCATTCGCTAATCCATCCGGAAAACGGGTAAGCAATGCCCCAGAAGCATCAGCCAAAAATTCTCTTTTTCTTGAAATAGCAAGCTGAATAAGGGTCGCGAAAATCGGCGCAAGAATAGAAAGAATTATTCCCAAAATTACAATTAATCCTCCTCCTTTGCCTTCGTTGTTTCGTCTTCCACCCCAAAACATAGAACGCAAAAACATATCGGCAATAATAGAAATAAAACCAACCAAAACAACTACTACGGTTGAAAGTAGAATGTCGCGGTTGCCTATATGAGAGAGTTCGTGAGCTATTACACCTTCTAATTCGCTTCTATTTAAAACTTGAAGCAGGCCTGTGGTTACGGCAACTACTGCGTGTCCTTTATCCCTTCCCGTAGCAAAAGCGTTCGGCGCAGGATCATCAATAATAGCAAGTCTCGGCATCGGCAGTCCTCCAGTGATAGAGAGATTTTCAACAATATTCCAGAGTTCCGTGTTATCTTCTCTCTTTATCTGTTTGGCGCGATTGAGGGCAAGCGTTATCTTATCCGAATACCAATAGCTGGTGATATTCATCACAATGCTAAAAATCACGAAAAAATAAAGTATGGCCGGATTCCCATAATACTGCGAAAAAACAAAACCAATGGCAATTACCACTATAAAAAACAGGCTCATCAAAAACCATGTCTTCCCGATATTCTTTGATTGCTGTGTGTATAAAGTAGCCATTGTAAACTTTAGAACTTTACTGCTACGGGATTCTGGGCAATATCGTTATCTGCAAGATCGAAAAATTCCTTTTGAGTAAAACCGAAAGATTTGGCAATAATGTTTGACGGGAATATCTCTATTTTGGTATTTAAATCGCGAACGTTGCTGTTGTAGAATCTGCGAGCCGCTTGAATTTTATTTTCAGTATCAGAAAGTTCGCTTTGTAGTGCTAAAAAGTTTTGATTTGCTTTTAAGTCGGGATAAGCTTCGGAAATAGCAAAAATTGACTTTAATGCGCCTGTTAACATGTTCTCCGCTTGCGCATGTTCCTTCGTTGGACCCTGTGCGCCCATGGCCATACTGCGGGCCTTAGTGACATTTTCGAACGCGCTTGATTCATGGGTGGCGTAACCTTTAACAGAATTGACTAAATTCGGTATAAGGTCATAACGGCGCTTTAATTGAACTTCAATATCGGCCCAAGCCTCTTTAGCCCTGTTTCTTAGCGTTACCAAGCCGTTAAATATAAATATCGCTGTCAAAACTAAAATCCCTAAAATTATCCATACGTATATCATTGCGTTTTAAAATTATTAATTAATAATTTACTGTTTCTTGGCTTGCTTTTCTTCCACCCAGACCAGGAGCGGAGAAGCTAAGAAGATTGAAGAATATGTACCGAAAAACATTCCCGTTGTAAGCATAAGAGCAAAATATTTGGTAGAAACGGGGCCGAAAAAGAAAAGCGCCAAAAGCACCAGTATTACCGTAAGCGATGTACAAATAGAACGAATTAAGGATTGTTCCAAGCTTTTTCCAACTATTTCGCTGAAATTTATTTTATTCGACATTTGATTTCTTAAATTTTCTCTAATTCTATCGAATATAACTATAGTGTCTGAAACTGAAAGCCCAAGTATAGTAAGTATCGCCACTAAGAAAAGCGTATCTACTTCGGCGCCGTAATAGTGCGAAAGAATAACGAAAAGTCCAATGGGTATCATTACATCGTGCAGTAGCGTAGCTACGGCTATGAAACCATATTTCCAGGAAGAAACAGGTTTGGAAACTTTTCTAAAAGCAAAGGCAATGAAACAGATAATGGCAAGCGAAACCAAAATAATCGCAATAATAGCTTTTCTGGTTAATTCACTCCCGACCGATGGTCCAATAGAATTAAAACTTACTTCATCTAGGGAACTTTTATTGTTTAGTGAAAGTATTTTAAGCAAGGAAGAGTGCTCTTGCTCATTTAGATCGCGAGATTTTACTATATAACCCATATCCCCCGTCGGCTGAATTAATACGGAACCTAAGTTTAGGGCTTCAGCGCTTTTATAAATCTCATCTTGGGTGGGACGAATATCTTTATAAGCAACCTCGGTTAATGCGCCACCTTTAAAATCAATGCCGATTTTCAAACCAAAAGTAAATAAAGAAATTAAAGAAAGAATTACTAGCGTTATTGAGATACCGATAAATATTTTTTTGTTTTTTATTATGAACATAATTATTTACGCATTATTTTACAAATTATTTACTAATGCCGCTTGAAAATAAAAATCGAGCAATCTTGCTCTCGCTGTTTAAATTAACAACTGAAAGAAAAATTCTGGTAATGGTAATGGCTGAAAACATTGAAACCAAAACCCCCATACCCAAGGTGAGCGCAAAACCCTTAATCAGAGAAGTGCCAAACCAGAAAAGAATAAGGGCGGTAATGATATTTGAAATATTTGAATCTCGTATTGAAGACCAGGCGCGAGAAAAACCGACTAGCACAGCGTCTGGTATAGTGCGACCAGAACGCAATTCTTCTTTTACGCGTTCAAAAATCAAAACATTGGCATCTACCGCTATGCCTATAGAAATAATAAAGCCAGCGATGCCAGCAGCTGTAAGAGTAACTGGAATTAATTTAAACAAAGTAAGCATTATAATAATGAATATAGAAAGCGATACAACTGCAACCAAACCCGGCAAACGATACCAAATAATCAAAAACAAAACAACTAAAAGAAACCCGATAATTGCAGCTTTTATTCCAGCAGCCACCGCATCATCTCCCAAAATCGCGCCAATAGTTTGTTTAGAAAGCAAAATTATGGGCACTGGAAGCGCGCCGGAGTTTAATCTGCCGACAAGCAACTTCGCTTCTGTTGGCGTAAAACTGCCAGAAATAACAGCCTGCCCGCCAGTAATTTCCTCTTGAACAACCGGGGTGGAAATCGGTGCGCCATCCAGATAAATGGCCACAATTTTCCCAACATTTTCTTTTGTTATCTGGGCAAAAAGCATCGTGCCTTTGTCGTCGAATTGTAAACTAACTTTTGGTTCACGGGTATTTGTATCAAATTCCAATGTTGCCTTCTTTAAATATCTGCCGGTAAGTTCAGTCGGAGCAAATTGTGACCTTATGTCAAGTGTAGCCTGACCGTCGGGACCTACTTTTACTTCTTGGGGCGCATTTTGGGGCGCTTCAACTTTAAATTCCAAGAGCGGGGTTTGTCCAATCATGGCGATGGCTTTTTCTACATCTGTTATTCCCGGAAGATCAACTATTAATTTCTCTTCTCCTCCAGATATAAATCCTCCTCCTTGCACTTGCACTACTGGCTCGGAAACTCCGAAAATATTTACCCGGCGTTCAATCACATCCCGAAGCGCATTCATTGAGTCTGTGACTTGTCCAAAGGGTATACCGGAAATATCAGCTTTATATATCAAGTGGCTTCCGCCAGAGAGGTCTAAACCTAAACGAAAAGAGTGATTCTTGAAAAATGTTTTTTCCGCTTCAAAATTTTTATTTAATTTGGGTTCGGACTTAAAAACGAAAAGAGCTACCCCCGCGCTTAAAATAAGGATTATAAACGTCAAAATTATTTTCCGCCACATATAATTAAGCCTTATTCTATATGTTTTTTAAAAAATAAGCAATAACGGAGCCTAAAACAAATCCCCCCAGAATATCAAGCGGAAAGTGAATTCCGGCAATGATGCGGGCTAGGCCTATAAGAAAAGCGAAAAACATAAATACATAACCGGCTTTTTTGTAACTAAAGAATATTGAAACTGCCAAAGCGCTGAAAAAAGTCGCGTGTCCAGAAGGAAAAGCAAGGCCTGTTTCAGAAAGAAGAGCTTGCACATCAGGGAGAACAGCGAAGGGTCGGGGCGCGTGAATCATAATTTTCATAATTTTAGCGATAAGCCAAGCGAATCCGCCAGAGAAAAATACAAAAAGTATTCCTCTCCACTTCTGGGCGAATTCCCGTAAAGGATTTTTTGAGAGTAAAACTTTGTGATGTATTAATAAAAAGATCAGAGCCAGTAAAATTACCAGGTACGGAAAAGTGTCGGCGAAAAAGATAACAAGCTTGTCAAAAAACTCCGACTTATGCGCTAAATTATAAAAAAAGTAAAAAATTTGATTGTTCATCCCGTGTGAAATTTTAATTTATTAATTTTATCATTATAATATAGTGAGTAAAATTCGGGATTCATTTTAATCTCTTGGCGACGTTTAATACATTCTGAAGAAGCATTGCGACGGTTACCGGACCTACTCCACCCGGCACCGGTGAAACAAAACCCGCCATATCTTTAACCGATTCCAAATCAATATCACCTACTATTCCCCCGTTTGATTCCGAGGTTCCCGCGTCTATTAAAACTACTCCGGATTTTATCATACCGTCATTTATTAATTTCCCCTTCCCGGTAGCGGAAATAATTATATCCGCTTCTTTGATAATATTCCCTTTGTTTTCTGTACGACTAGTCACTATCATAGGCTCCAACCCCTTAGAACGTAAAAGCGCGGCAACCGGTTTCCCCACAAGCGCGCCCTGGCCAATTACAACAATCTTCTTATTTTTTAATTCTAAATTAAGAGAATCAAGCAATGCCATACAGGCAAAAGCCGTCGGAAGACCAATACCATCGATATTTTTACCACTATAAAATTTCTCGCTAGCAATTGTTCCTAGGCAGTCAACATCCAAGTGGGGGTCTATCGCATCTAAGATTGCTCGCTGGTCCAAGTGGGCAGGTAATGGAAGCTGAACTATTATACCGCTCATGTTCGGAATTTTATTGAGAAGTTTTATTTCTTGTATCAATTTTTCTGTAGTGAAGGAAGCGGGGAAATTTGCATTGTGGAATTTTATGCCCACTATTTCCGCCATCTTTGCCTTCATCCGCACATATTGCGCTGACGCAGGGTTATCCCCCACTAATACATCGCAAAAAATCGGAACAAAAACAAGTGCTGATACTTTATCTTTTATTCTATCTAAAATTTCTTTCTGTAATTTTTTTCCGTCAATAATAATCATTAGCTTTTAGCTTATAGCTAACTAGCTAATAGCTAGCAAGCCAGAAAGCTGATTAATCATAAACCCAGAAACTCATTCCGCATATCGTCCCGATGCGCCGGTCTAGCATACTTGCGCATACTCATTAATATTCCCAGTCCCATAAATTCGGTCAGAAGGTGCGAGCCGCCATAGCTCATAAAAGGCAGAGGTATACCCGTTATTGGCAGGAGTCCCAAATTCATGCCAATGTTGATGAGTATATGACTCATGAAGAAAATAGCAATGCCCATACCGAAAAGTATTTCAAAATTGGTCGCGCCGAAAGAAGCAGCGTAAAGAATGCGCCAAATAACAAGTCCATAAAGTAGGAGAATTAATATTGAACCCATAAAACCCCATTCCTCGGCATAGGCCGCCAACACAAAGTCGGTTTGATACTCTGGTAAAAAATTTAATCGCGACTGCGTGCCGAAACCAAGACCCTTGCCGAAAATCTGCCCGGAACCGACAGCAATTGTAGATTGAAATGCATTGTAACCGGAACCGTGAATATCCGCCAAAGGATTTACAAAGTCTACAATTCGAGCTTTCTGATATGGCGCAAAAACAAAAAACCAAAATGATATAAAAATTAAAACAACAGACAAAAAAACAAAAAACAAGTGGGTTTTAGAAATTCCGGAGACTAAAACCATGCCAAGCCAAATAAAAAATACAATCAGGGCGGAACCAAAGTCCGGCTGAAACAATATTAAAATAAAGGGAATAAGCGCATAAAAGCCGGAAATAAAAATGTGTTTGATATCTCGGATTTCTACATGCCGGCGGGAAAAATATTTTGCCAGGATAAGTACTAAGACAAGTTTTGTCATATCAGCCGGCTGAAAAGAAAATCCGCCGAAAGCAAACCAACTTTGGGCGCCGTGAGAAATATTTCCAAAAATAAAAAGTACCAACAGTAAAAAAGAAAATAAAAGGAATAAAAAAACCAAAACATTGGTGCGCTTTAAAAAACGAAAATCAATAAAAGAAAATATAAAAAAAACTATGAGGGACAGTATTACCCAAATGACTTGTTTGTCAAAAAAATTGCCCGCATTCTCAGACAATGCGAAGGATTTCATGGTCACCAGGCCGGCAAGAACTATCGGAACAATAAAAAAAACAAGTAGCCAATCTATCCCATTAGAGATCTTTTTTCCCGAGTTTATCAAAATTTCCATAATTTGTAGGTTTGTTTGAAATAATCTCTAACGGGATCTATTCTTTTAATCGCTTGTTCTGCCATGGAGTTATTTCAATTACTTTAGTTTTACGGAAAAAATATCAAAGATCGGAATAATTTCTTTGGTAACTATTTTCCCGGGGATTGGTTCCGGCCAAGTAAAACGAATTTCCGCTTTTTCCTGTCCGGAAAGTTTCTCTAGGTAGGTACGGCTGGCAGAAATAGCATTCTCCTTCTCGTCATATAAAATCACAACCACATCTATCTCGGAAATAATAAGAAGCGAGTTGTTTTTTACGATAGCGGATAAAATCGGGCTAGTATCTGTATTTTCTAATTTTATATCAGAAACGGCAATTCTTAATTGATCTATTTTTTCTTTCGGAACTGTAACCCATAGGGGCGTTTCGGTAAATTCAAAGGTAGTGTAGATGGGAATTGAATTTCCAATATCTACAGCTGTTTCAAAGACGGCAAAATGCCCTCCAGCTGGAACAGTTGTTTCTCCCTCCCGTTTACCTATATAAATGTTATTGGCATCGGCAAAACGAAATCTATATTTTATTTTACTAACAACGGTATTAGTATTGTGGTTCTCAAGATATGCCACTGCATTATATCGACCAGGAACAACCCTAAATGCACGGGCCCAAATAACCGAAATCTGGTCAACCTGCGAAAGACATGCTCGGACACATGAACCACCGCAATCCACGCCCGTTTCATTTCCATTTTGTTTGTTGTCCTGGCAAGATGGAGGGTCATTAAAGAATGGATAACCTATCAGAGAACCAAGTGCCAGAAGGATAACAACAAGGATAAATATATAGAAAATTTGCCGTTGTGCCGCCCAGGTCATTTTTATATTATAACACAAAATAGATTTGGAGTTATGTGATTTTAGAGGCTTGGGAGCGCGACGGCGCGAGTACGAGAAATTTTTTAGTAAAAAAATATCCGTGCTCTAAAATCGCATAACTCCAAAAGACTTAAATAGCGTTTAACTCCGCGAAGAACGCGGAACCCTTGCCTACCCCATCGGACTCGGCCCAAACTTTACCTCTATGCGCTTCAACAACTAATTTTACTGTATACAGACCATATCCCGTACTGTCCACATTTATTTTCACTGAATCCTTGCCTCGTCCTCCTTCAGTGAATAAATGTTGTTTATCTTCTCTAGTTATGCCCATACCCGTATCTTTAACATAAAATAGTATTTTATTTTCTTGTCTTTCAAGCCCGATTATAATTTTCCCCATACTGGTATACTTCATAGAATTCTCAATTAAGTTGCTTACGACTTCCTTAAGCCAAAAAGTGTCTCCTAGCGTAAAACACTCGTCTGTTTTGATTTCTTGTTCTAATTTCAACCCTTTGTTTTCTATAGTAACTTTCTTTTCCGATAAAGTTTTTAGAACAATATCGCGGAAGTCTACTTTCTTCATATCATACTTGATAACTCCTTTCTGCATATTCGCAACATTAAGGACTAAGTCAACCGTATTGATGCCTGTATTATCTGATTCCAGACCTTTTTCGGCTATCTTTTTAAGCTCTGGTGAAATAGCGCCGAAACTGCCGTCCAGTATTCCTGAAAAAATATATTTTGAGTGGGTAAATGAGCCCTTAACTTTATGGGTGATAAGGTGAGTCAAGCTCTCTCTTTGCTTTAATAAAGCCTCAAGTTCTATATCTAGTTTCTGTAATTTTTCTTTCTGTTCAATTTCTTTTTTCACGCTCCTAATTAAGAGATAACCAACAACAATGATAAGTAAGAGAGTGGCACTGGCAATAGTTCTGACATTATCAATAGTACGAATGAAAATAATACCCAACACTGAAAATCCGAGGGCAAAGACAAGGGCTTGGGCGCCGAACATTTTTGCGTTAAAGGTTTTGAATTTAACAATCATATAAGCCAAAAAGGCTGCAAATATCGGCATACTAAACAAACCGACTTGTGCCAATGTCCAGTTATCCGTAACACTTCCTATCATATTTCCCGACACAAAACTTAATAAAAACAAAACCACACCTAGTGTAATAAATATTATTGGCCGTCTTGTTTCTGGAGAAGATTTTAAATATTTTTTTACTGCAAAGAATAAAATCCAAAGGGAATAGATAATTTCAATCAAATAAACATAGTAAGTAGCTATGGGTCCTTCAGTTGGTTCTCGGTAGCAATTACCTAAATAGAAATCTACAAGAGCGAATTTTGTCGGCAATAAAATAATAACAGGCAACAAAAGAGAAAAAATGCCAACTTTCTTTCTAAGACTAATATCTTTCTTCTCAATAAAAACGTCAATAAAGTAGACACACAGAGCGTAAATCAGTGGTTCAATAATCAGCATCACAGACCAGAAAAACATAATAAAATAATCTTTTTCATTGGCCCATAAAATAAGATCGAAAAACACCCAGAGAGAAAACAATATCATTATCAGAGATAACAATCTATTGATGAGAATCTTTCTGCCATTAAAGAATACAAACATACCCACAACCAGAGATAATATAAGAGCCAGAAAGTGAGAATAATAAATCAGTGTTCCAAAAACATTATCTGAAAAAATCAAGAATCGGGCTGTGTCCCATTGGCATATATCTATAAATGCTTGAATCGTTGTTTCCATTTTTTATTCTTCTAATAAAGATTCATTAAAAGCTTCCTCATCTGTGAGGACAACAAAATCTTTTAGAATAACATAACGATAATAAGTAATTGCAACAGAAAATAAAATTAATAATAAAAATACAGTGAAGAAAATTTCAGATTTTTTGTCAATCATATAACTTATATTATACACTAAATCCTCTTTTTATAAAACCTACCCATGCTACTTTAAGCCTTTCAAAATCCTTGAATTTAGAAATGTGGAATTTTTGGAAAACTTGTTTGAAATATTTTGGTGTATATTTTTTATATGTGTTAAAAACTTTGGGTGGTAAAAATTGTATGGACCTTATGGTTTTTCTGCAATTTTTTGATCCGCAATCACATTTAATATGCCAAAAAATGTCGGCTTCATTTAAAGAATAATCAAAAGTAATTTCTGTGCTCTTTTTAATATTATTTATGGCTACTACCTTGACCCTGCCTTCAATAGCTGCATTCGGGCCACAAGAGTGGTTAAAATAAAGACCATATTTTATGGGATCTACCCATGTGTTCTTTCCCCAACCGATCCAGTTGTACCCCGCAATTTTAGCTCTTTTTTCGTTGTCTATTAGAAAATTAATCTTTTTGCCCCTAATAGTAAAAAGGGTCTCCCCCTTGTTAATATCCCGATAAGCTAAGAGTCCTTTTCCGTGTGTTTTGCTTTTCCCAACGTATATTTTCATGACTTAATCATGCTTGGTAAGAAAACTTATATCTTTCATTATACCTTTTTTCTTGAAAAGAAGTATCACAATTATTATCAAGTCGGAAACAAGCATATAAATGGGGTATATAAGTATAGCAAAGGAAAATCTTTCAACCGCAAACATATTTAAGCTGTCGGCAAGCCCTGTTCCAAACCAAGCCCAAAAGTCTTCCCCTTCGGGTCTTAAATATGACTTTTTAATCGTCGGTACAATAGCGAAAGAATCTACGGCAAGGTTAGTGATAAGCGCGACAACTGGATTTTTGAAAATAATCCAAAGAATAATGCTAATGGTAGCGCCTAATAAACAAATCAGATCTGTTTTATTGTCTAATCCACCTTCGCCATACTTGATTGATAATATGGCAATAATTAAAGGACCTAAAAACTCAACATAGGGCACCCAAATTGTATTGGAGGCACCAGAGAATTGATAACTTAAAGCCAAAATCAAGCCCATAAAAGACCAAATCCACCATGTGGCCCTGTTGGGTTTTGATCCACCCCTAAATATTGAAATTACGTAGACTAAATATGCTGAAAGAGCGATTAGGCCAGCAATGATTCCCAGTACAACTTTTATATCTCCGAAACTGAAATTAAATATCATGCTGTTAGATTATAGCATTAATTTATTTTCTCAATCTGCTCCCAGGGCATATTGCGTCTGCCAAAATGACCATAGGTAGCAGTCTTGCGAAAAATCGGACTACGAAGGTTTAACTTTTTAATGATGGAAAGTGGTTTAAAGTCGAAATTTTTTCGAACAATTTCTGCTAAATTTTCCCCTCTTTCGTTAATAGCTTCTATCATTAGGGGTTCGGCCATACCGATAGCGTAAGCGACAGACACAAGCACTTCTCTGCCATAACCCCTTGCGACCAAATTCTTGGCTACATACCGTGCCATATAGGCACCGGAACGGTCAACTTTTGTAGAATCCTTCCCGGAGAAACACCCGCCACCATGTGGAATAAGTCCTCCATAAGTGTCTACCATTATTTTTCGTCCAGTGAGTCCGGTGTCTGCCTCGAAACCTCCCTGGATAAATTGCCCTGTTGGGTTGATAATTATTTTCACTGTTTTCTTTTCTTCTTCAGAAAGAAGCGGGAAAATAATTTTCTCAGTTATTTCTTTTTTTATTTCTTCTAACTTTACCTCCGGAGAATGTTGAGCGCTTACCAATACAGTATTTAATTTCCCACGAGTATAGGTGACTTGTGTTTTACCATCTGGTTTTAGCCATTTTATTCTGTCTTTTTCATTTGTATTTTTTCTAGCTTCTTCTAATCTTTTTGCAAGTCTGTGCACCAATACTACCCCTCTCGGTAAAAATGCTACAGTTTCGTCGGTGGCAAATCCATACATTATTCCCTGATCCCCTGCACCGCCAGTATCTACTCCGATGGCTATATCGCGGGATTGGGTAACTATGCGGGCAGATATTTCAAGTTCATCATCATAACCAATGCTTTTGTAAACTTCTCTCGCGATTTTTACATAATCCACTTTCCCTCTTGAAGTCACTTCTCCGCCTATTACGAGTTTGCCATGTCCGCCAAATACTTCTACGGCTACCCGGCTCTTGGGGTCTAGCGTTAAATACGCGTCTAAGATAGCATCCGATATCTGGTCACATATCTTGTCGGGGTGTCCAGAAGTAACACTTTCTACCGTATAGTTGTCATTGTGTTTATAAAACATAAGGGGAATTATACATCAGACTAATACCTCTGACAACCCATATATTCAACGTTTTTTGACGCTAGGCGAGCTCCTATGGTACATGCTTTTTTAAGCGAAAAACCTTTCCAAAGACCAAATATTAGCCCCGCTCGATACGCATCTCCAGCCCCCGTCGTATCAACTACACATTTAGGGCGAATTGCTTTTATTTTCATCTCTTTTTTACCATCGAAAATTATACTGCCTTTCTCTCCCAGTGTTTCAATAATGATTTTTCCCTTGAAAACTTGTCTGAGATCTTTCTTTAATATATTTTTTGCTTGTTTGTACTCATTTTCATTAACAATAAAAATATCGCAGAGATTCATACACCGTGTTAGCCCAGTTCTAGAAAAATTTATAATCTCCCGTCCTGGGTCAAAGATAATAATTGCATTGGGTGAATATTTTTTTAAGTTTTGTATATGCTTGACTGTGCTTGCTGATGTACTGGAAGAAAAGACAGCGAAAGTAACATTCTTTATATCTTCCTTGGGGACAATTTTATCTAAAGAAACTTTGGCTATATTTTTATAAGCATTTAGATGAAAAACATTCTGCCTTTTCGATGATTCAAAAACATCATAGTAGTGTGCGGTTTTATTTTTTTTATCTATATGTACTCGTAAATCAACTCCGCATTTCTTCAAATGTTTTTCAAAAGCTCCCAAGAAGTCCACCCCCACCGAGGAAAAGAGCATGGGTTCTAATCCAAGTATGCCTAATCCATAAGACATATTGGCGGCTGTACCACCATAAGACTCTTCCTTTGCAATAGTATCTATAGCCACAGGACCAACTATTAAAATTTCTCCTCTGTTTTTTCGAACCATAATTATTTGGTGCCTTCACGCCAGCCAGACATATATTTCTTCTGTTGTTTGGAGAGAACATCTATCTTTGTCCCAAGACTACGTAACTTAAGAGTGGCTATTTTTCTGTCTAAAACTTCCGGTAGAATATGTACGGAACTAGAAAGTTTGCCTTGATTTTTAAGGATAAATTCCACTGCCAGTGCTTGGTTGGCAAAGCTCATATCCATTACCGAGGCCGGATGTCCCTCGGCGCTGCCTAGATTCACCAGCCTTCCACCGGCAAGGACAAATACTGTCTTTCCATTTTTTAATTCATGAGCTTCCACAAAATTGCGAAGTTGTTTCTTGTTTTTAGTAATTTTATTTAACACTTTAAGGTCAATCTCGACATCAAAGTGCCCGGAATTTGAAATTACACATCCATTTTTTATTACTTTAAATGCTTTCTGTCCGACGACATTTATGTTGCCAGTAACAGTACAAATAAAATCAGCTTCCTTTGCCGCCTGGACCATTGGCATAACACGAAAACCATCCATCAATGCTTCAATAGCTTTAACTTCGTCAATTTCTGTGACAATTACATTTGCTCCCATTCCGTGAGCCCGCATTGCAAGTCCTTTACCACACCATCCATAGCCGGCGACAACAAAAACCGAGCCGGCGAGCAATCTGTTGGTTGCGCGTATAATGCCGTCAATAGTGGACTGCCCTGTGCCGTAACGATTGTCAAAAAAATGCTTGGTCATAGAATCATTGACCGCAACAACTGGAAAAAGCAATGTCCCCCCTTTTTCCATTGACTTCAAGCGAGAAACTCCGGTTGTCGTTTCTTCCGTACCACCTAAAATTTTATTTATATCTTTTTCTCGCAAAGAATGTAATTCTGAAACTAGGTCCGCCCCATCGTCCATCGTTACATCTGGCTTCATATCAAGCACAGCATTTAAATGCTTGAAATATTCTTTTTTACTTTCTCCTTTTTTGGCGAAAACCGGAATGCTAAAGTTTTTTACCAGTGCTGCTGCCACGTCGTCTTGAGTTGAGAGCGGATTTGAAGCGCAAAGACCTACCTTAGCGCCACCCTCTTTAAGCGCAATCATCAGGTTCGCTGTTTCAGCAGTTACGTGCAAACATGCTCCAATAGTGATTCCTTTCAGCGGTTTCTTTTTCTTGAAATCAAGCGTAATGCCAGCAAGGACCGGCATGTCAATCGCTGACCATTTTATTTTTATCATTCCAGAATTTGCTAGATTTAGATTTTTAATATCGTATTTCATAAAGAAATATTATACCACAAATTTTAGAAACTTGCATCTCTCTAAAATTTGTTATAAAATATAGTCATACAAGAAAATAAAAATCTGATGGTTTTTGGTTTAATATTGGGCATATCTATCATCATAAGCGCTGGACTTGCGTCTCTGACTTTTTATAATATTCGCTCCGCAGACTATATCTCCACTACTGGCAGCGCAAAGAAAGCGGTAATTTCCGATACAGTAAAATGGACCTCGACTATAACTCGCGTGGTTAAACTTTCAAATGTTAAAGACGGCTATGTGAAAATGGACAATGACTTGAAAGAAGTTAAAAATTTCTTAAGCACGAACGGTATCCCTGAGAACTCTATATATATCGCGCCAGTTTTTATGTATGAAATTTACGACAACAACAACCTGGCAGAGAAAAGTTATAATTTAACGCAAAATATAGAGGTCCAGTCGAAAGACGTGCAGAAAATCACGGATTTATCGAAAAATACTAGTTCGCTTATCATCAGTAAGGGCATACTCTTCTCTACCACTGGACTTGAATATTATTATTCCAAACTTCCTGAAATGCGTATAGAACTCTTGACCGATGCGGTCACTGATGCTAAAGCTCGCGCAAGCAAGCTTGCCGAAGCCGGCGGAAAGAAAATTGGCGCATTAAAATCCGCTTCAAGCGGTGTAGTGCAAGTGCTGTCCGCGAACTCCGCCGCCATTAGCGACTACGGCACTTACGACACTTCTAAAATAGAAAAAGAAATAATGGTTACCGTCAAAGCCAGCTTTTCAATAAAATAATTAAAAAATAATTTATATTATATATGGGTGAAAAATTAAGCAGTCTAGAAAACAAGAAGCCCCTAGAACAAGCATGGCTTGAAGAACTTTATCGCGAAAAAGTAGGTTCTAAACTTCCAAATGCTAAAGAATTTAAGGCGGGTGTAGCCACAGTAATAATGCTAGCGTTAGAAACAAAAGTGATAAATTACAGCGATATACTTGAGCTTTTGAATGCAATGAGAAGATGTCTTGATAATGAAACATTGGGAGAAACACCATTCGGGAACTTGGTGGCTCAAGAGTATACAAATTTATGGAATTTACTGACCGAAGAACAAGAAAAAAAGCGTCGACAAACCCCACCTCTCGGTACTCCTGTTATTAAAGAATAGTCTACTAAAAATACTGAAGGGGCAGTGTGGTCGGTGTCAGCCAACCTCCTGCCCCCCGTCTTCTTCACCGCATTACCACTCGATGTTCCTTGGGAATCAGTGGCTTGAATCCACTCCTGTTGGGTGGCTTACGACGCACCAGCGCCGTATACCCCGGATTCCTCGTGCCACACCAAGCGCATACATCGTCCCAATACGGGGTCTCGATGTCGCACTTTGGGCAATGCCTGAGTGGCCGGAAAGCCATGGCATACTCCTTGTAGATGTACGTTTGAGTATATTTATACTGCAAAAACAAAAATAAACAAGCTATTTAGTCAACCCCGCCGACGTCAGTAAGAGTTTCATGAAATTTGCTATATTTCTCCTATCTCTTTTTGTTTTACCTTAAGAGATTTATAGATAATTAAAATAACGGAAATAGCTAAATAAATAATGGATAATACAACACTTACCGTTCCTTTAATAATTGGGAAAAAATCTAATCCATGGGTTCTTGTGGGGAATATTGTAATAATTACAATAACAAATGGAATTACCCACATAGAAAAATTTTTCCATGAGCTAAAGACTGGTTCTTGTAATCTAAAAACTATCAATGAAATAATAAAAACTGAAATAAATGGAAGGAGATATATAACCACGTATTCTGTAATTGAAGAACAGTATTTTTCGTGACGACAAGAACTTACTGTGTTTAAGTAATAAAATAAAAAAAAGGTAACGGTAACGAAAAAACTAAAGATTATTATTTTCTTTTTTGTAAACCAATTTATCAAACTAGTCATAAGTAAAATAATTAAATTAATAATTAACCTTTAAACTATCACCCTCTGTTGTGATTGTCACAACCACGAATCCTGATTTTGTTGTTGTGACAGTTCCTCCATTTGTTTTCTCTTTTATAATTGTAGTATTATTTGCCTTTTTGTAGTTAAAAACATATTTTTCTACTCCCTTAATTGTAACTCTTGTATCTAAATCAGTTAAGACCCCTTTCTTCTCCTGCCAATCATAAACTATGTTAGTTTTGGGCACTGTAACTAAAACACCATTTCTAATAATTTTATCATAAGAAAATCTGAGTTTGGTTGGTTTTTCTTTAAACTTAATGAACGGGATTATGGTGGTATTATCTGCATTATCTTTGAGAGTTATAGAATCCCCGGTAATAGTCGTGGTTGAGTTTAGGTCTAACACATCCCGAGCAGAGAAAATTACATCTTTAGTATTAATATCAAATGTTACCCGAAGCTCAGGGGGAGTTGTATCATAAACTGTTATACCTCCAGGTGTAGATTCTAAGATTTTATCTATTATGTCGTCTCCATTCTGGTCGATTTTTAAAGTGGTATTTAAAACTTCTGAGTCAGGGGTAATATTTATAGTAGCTATTGTAGAATTAGAACTTGGTATTCCTTGAAATGAAGTAGTATCGGTCACTATATTGCCTTCTTGTTTTGCCACATCAAGAGAGAAGTCGCCCTCTTCATATCCTTGCATTTGAACAGTATATGTCATACCAGTTGGTACTGAAATAAATTGAACATCACCTATTCTTTTATAATTAACACCCGGTATTTCTTCTCTAATTTCTTTAGTTATTGGGTCTTGTCCTGTGTATCTACCTTGCATATCTGTTATGCCAAGAGTTAATGGTGAGTGAAGAGTGTAATGAAGACGAGTTTTATTAGAAATTAATGTTGATGTATTGTTAACTATAATATTATCTGTATCGGTGAAAGCTGAATCTTCAATTTTAGATTTAATAAAATTCCGCAAGTTTGGGATTTCTAATATATCTCTGTGCACCCTATTCAATATAGGACCTCCTTCTTCTATCAAGTCCACCCACCATTTTTCAATATTTAGTAATGAATCCGACATCCACAAAGCACTTGGAGTTACAACTGTACCGTCTCCATCAACCACAAAGCGGGGTTGATACGAAAGATATTCAGAACCCGAAAAACTTTTATATGCTTCATAATCAAGCCCGGCAAGAGTTTCTTCTCCCCACCCTGCTACCTGTATCACTTGAGTATTTGGGCTTGGTTGCCAAAAGTCAAGTATTTGATGAACACTTTCTGCTTGAGAATACAGTGTGGTATTGCCGATATTGGGATGAACAGTGTCATCAAAAGATGGTTTAGGTCTACCGTCTGTACTCAAAATATAATTTTTTAGTTCTGATTCATTTGAAACAAAAGTTCCATACTGAGATGTTTGTGATTCAAAGAAAGGTTTATTTTCAAAAGATACCACTTTATCAACCGCAAAAGCTGGATCAACAGTTGTGAAGTAACTTGCCGATGGCAATAAATTGTAAACAGTCGGCATATTTTCTGAAAGTTGGCGCGACCTATCGGCATCCATAATAAATCCATGCCCAAGCTCGTTG
>Ga0209541_10003936_pt1 | contig 26804 bp, 30 predicted proteins | sample RifCSPlowO2_01_FD_184027 | JGI IMG/M metagenome (GOLD analysis project Ga0209541, IMG submission 184027) | Groundwater microbial communities from Rifle, Colorado - Rifle CSP2_plank lowO2_0.1 (SPAdes) (version 2) | ecosystem: Environmental > Aquatic > Deep subsurface > Groundwater | place... | reverse complement strand
GCCTGAAGCTCGCGATCAATTCCGTGGTCAAGGGCAGTTTGGCCATCGCGCTCATCCAGGGCGCGGTCGCGGCCATCGGTTTCACCATTTTCGGCGTGCCTTCGAGCGTGCTGTGGGGCACCGTGGCCGCCATTGCCGCGCTTATCCCCGCGGTCGGCACCTCCCTCGTAGTCCTGCCCGCGATCGCCTATCTTTTCATCACCGGACACTTCCTGCAGGCGATCGGGCTGGCGGTCTGGGGTACCTTGGCCGTCGGCCTCATCGACAATCTGCTGGGTCCCAAGCTCATCGGCAGCGGCATGCGCCTGCATCCCCTGCTGGTCCTGCTCGCGGTCCTGGGCGGCATCGCCTTTTTCGGCCCGATCGGCATCTTCCTTGGCCCGCTCACTCTAAGCCTGCTGTTCGCTTTTATACAAATATATACCTATCTGGCCAAACCGGCGGTGGAGAGAGGTGAGCGTCTTGGAGGATAGCCTTCGGGCGGGTATAATGGGGTGGCATGATACGACGCTCGGTTTTTAGCGCTCTTTTGGTTTTGGCAATGCTCCTGGCCGTTGTTGTCCCTGCCGGGGCCTTCGCCGCCAGCTCGGAAGAAACATATTATCTCTGGCTCCAAACGAACAACGCCCGCATGGGCAGCCGGGTGGCGGAGTTGTCCTTGGAGCCGGTATTCATAATCCCGATGCCCGTCCTTTTTGGCGTGAACCCGGCTGACCTGACCGCCGACTTCGGCGATCGCAGGAGCGGCGGCCGCAGGCACGAGGGCCAGGACATCCTGGCGCCTAAGGGCGCGCCAATCGTCTCGCCGACCAAGGCGGTGGTGCTGGAGACGGGTGTCTGGAACGGCGCCGGCAAATACGTGACCACGGCCAACCCGGGCGGCGAGATATTCATTTATATGCACCTGGACCGCGTCGCCGACCTGAAGCCGGGCGAGCTCCTGAGCGTGGGCGAGCTCATCGGTTACGTGGGCAACACCGGTAACGCCGGCGGCGGCTCGCCGCATCTCCATATAGAAATCCGCAAGAACGGCAAGGCCGCGGATCCGTTACCGCGGCTCAGGGGCGCGTTCACCATCGCCGAGAAAATGAACTTCGCGGCAGAGATAGCGGAGGACGATGCCGACGCGGCCAGCTTCATGGCGAAGAACTACCGCGCGGACCTGACGGCTGCCAAAGGCCTGGGCATCGAACTACCGGATGTGCTCACAAACGCGCTGAACGGCAAAACCGTCATCGCGAAAAAGCCGGCTGTAACTGCGACAGCGGCCGCCGCGACGGCTCCGGTGCCGAAGCGCGACCTGGAATTGAAATCAAAGGGTGCGGACGTGACCTGGCTGCAGGCCTTCCTGATCTCGACGCAAAGCGGTCCGGCGGCGACCAGGCTCGCCACGGTCGGCGCCACCGGATATTTCGGCGTGGCGACCAAAGCCGCGCTCGCGGAATACCAGAAGAAGTCCGGCATCTCCCCCGCCTCCGGATACTTCGGACCGGTGACCCGCGCACATATGACGGCGCGCGTCGCGCTGCGGTGATATAATCATATGACTATGGGCAAAAAAGCGCTCGTGCCGCTTTTCGTCTTGCTGGCAGCCGGGATATTTTTTTATTCGGTCCTTGCTCCGGCTGACGCCCCGGCCGGGCCGGTCGCCGCGGGACCGCGGCTGAACATAGAAGGCACGGTCATTCCGGTGGAGTTGGCGCGGACGGACGATGAAGTTCAGAAAGGTCTCTCCGGCCGGCCATCGCTTGACCCGGATAAGGGTATGCTGTTCCTGTTCGCCGTGCCCGGCATATACAGATTCTGGATGCCGGATATGAATTTCCCTCTGGACATAGTTTGGATAGACAGTAACAAGAAAGTGATTGGGATCTCCGCGGACGTCTCCAACGAATTCGACCCGGCCAACCCCAAGTTCTACACCCCGCCCGCCCCTGCCCAATACGTGCTGGAAGTGAACGCCGGCTTCGCTTCACGAAAAAATCTCGCGGTTGGCGCTAGCGTCGAATTCACAGACATCGGGCCATGACCATCGAGAACGCGGACAAGCGCGGCAAGCAAGTGTGGAATGATTTCGTGTTCAAACATTACCCGCCGGTGGGCGGTTTCATGCAATCCTGGGAGTGGGGCGAGTTCCAGTCCAAGCTGGCGCGGGACGTCGGAAGATATTTCGCGGTCGAGGACGGCGAGCCGGTCGCGGCGTTCACTTTGATCAAACACTCTCTGCCGCTCGGGATGCAGTACGGGTACGCCGCGCGCGGTCCGGTGGTCGCTGACTCGCACCAGGACAAGTTCGCGCAGGTCTGCGAGGCGATCCGCGAGTGGGCGCTCCGGGCGATGCCGGAGCTCATCTTCCTGCGCCTGGAGCCGCCGGTCTCGGAAGCTCCCGCCGGACTTGCCGCGCGCGATTTCAAATTCCCCTCGTATTACGTCCAGCCGCGATACAACCTGACCATACCGCTGGACGGCACCGAGGCGGACATACTCATGTCGCTGCACCCTTCCACGCGCTCCAACGTGCGCCGCTCCGAGAAACGCGGGGTCACGGTGGACATCCGCACTAACATCCTGCAAGACGAGTACGAGCACTTCAAGAGAATGATGCGGGACACCATCGCGAGGAACAGCGGCACCAATGCCTACCCGAGCGACGCGTACTTCGACGCCCTGTTCGCGGTGCTTTCCGACACCAACGCCTTGGGTACCTTTTATGGCTACCAGAACGGCGAGCCGGCCGCCACGCACTTCGTGCTGTTCTTCGGCAACACGGCCACCTACCTGTACGGCGCCGCGTATACCAAACATTTGAGCTCCAAGGTGACCACCTATCTGCACTGGGCGGCCATGAAAGAGGCCAAGCGCCGCGGCATGCAGCACTACGACCTGGGCGGCATAGACGCAGAGCGCTGGCCGAAGCTCACCGATTTCAAGCGGCAGTTCCGCGGCAAGGAGTTTGAATACATCGGGAACATAGATATTCCCCTGCGGCCCATGGCTTACCGCGCATACAATCTGCTGCGCGGATTGAAGAACAGGAACTAGGACCCGACCGAAGCCAGCGCTTCCTGCGCCGCCTTGGAGTTCTGGTTGTAGAGGACGGCTTGTTCGAACTCTTTCTGCGCCAGCTCCGGGCGGTTTTGCTCCAGGTAGACCTTGCCGCGCAGGATGTACATCTCCTCGTAAGAGATATTGCGGGCCAGGAGCTTGTTCGCCCACTCCAAAACCTTGGCGTGATTGCCGAGCTCCAGGTACGCCTGAATCGGCTGCGGCTGGTACCACAGGACTATCTGCGGCAGGCGGTCATCTATTTTCTCAAACTCGGCCACCGAACGCTCGAAATCCCCGACCCAATACGCGGCCACCGACAGGTTCAGGCGGGCGCGCAGGTTGTCCGGGTCCGCGGCCAATTCCGCTTCCGCGGTGCGGACCGCGCCCTGCCAGGAGACCTTGGCATCCAGGTTCTCGCCGAGGATGCCTTCTGCGACGGCGCGTTTCCCGGACGGCACCAATATCAGGTATTCATAATTGAACTGCTGCCAAAGGGCCTGGAACTTCTCGTAAGAAAACCCGAGGTTCTTGCCTTCGTACGAATCATCCTGGATGATCTCCCTTGCCACGTGGTCGTACCCTTTGGCGACGCGGTAATGCGCGAAGTCCTCATCCGCGTGCAGGAGCGTGCGCATGACCACCGGGATGTCCGCGGCGATAAACTGTCTCAGGAGATCGATGCTGCCGTTGCCCCGGTAGTACGGGACGAGACCGTATTCCTTGGCTTTCTCGCCGAGCTCCCACGGCGCGGTGGATTTGTCGTCGTTCACACCCTGCGGGTTGTTGTACGGGCGCAGGTCGTTGGCCAGCTCCTGTTGGGTCTTGAAGACATCGTAGTACGAGAGGGTGATGGCGAGCGCCGCCGGCGCGCAGTTGTTGAAGGATTGGAAAGCGTGGTACGGGATGGTCAAAACCTTGCGCTCTGGCAGGTTCGCCACTTTGTACGGCGCGGCGGCAGCGGCAGCTCCGGCGACCGGCGGTTGCTGGACGTTTGCACCGGACGCAGGGCTATCCGACGGCGTGATGACCATCGGCTTGTTGATCATGTTGATGCTGAAAAGCACACCCGCGACGAGGATCAAAAGCACTCCCAATTTCCAGAGGTTCAAGGTCATGCGCAAAGTTCCGCCGAGAAGTCCTGGTGGCCCCTGCCGGCGGAGCACTTGGTGGTTTCAATGACATCGCCCACGGCCCATTCGCCTTCCTGGATCGTAAGGTACGCTTCAAGGCGTGAGGCCTGTACGGAGTCATCATAGAGCCCGTCATACGTTATCCGGACTATCCAGCCCCGGCGCTCGGATTCCTCAAAGAGCTCCACTCTGCACGAGCGGTACGTATCGGCCATGCCGCCCGGCAGGCAATCGGCGAATAGTTGCGGCCGAAGCGCCTCCAGGGCGATTTCTTCGGTCAGATCGGGTTCGGCTGCGGGCTTATACGCGAGAAAGAACCATACTGCCACGACAACTAGGATAACCACTATCCAAATAAGCGCTTTTTTCATGGGTATTCTCAATATAGCACGTTTTTGAGGCTGATTTATGAAGCCCTTGACGGAATGGGTATAGTGGTAGTATAATGTACCCCATCAGCTCAGAGACGTGGTCGAATTTCTAGAAGCAGAAACAAAGTAAAAATCAACATGACTGGAACAATCAAGACCCTCACGGATCGTGGATTTGGTTTCATCGCGCGCGAAGGCGAAGCGAAGGACCTTTTCTTCCACTCCAAGGATCTGCAAGGTGTTACGTTCGATGAATTGAAGGTTGGCGATATGCTGTCCTTCGAGGTTGCCGAGGGCGAAAAGGGCCCGAACGCCATCAACGTGATGCGCGCTCCGGCGGCTGCGTAAGCTGTCCCGGATTGCAGAACAAAAACACCGCCTTCGGGCGGTGTTTTTGTTTCTCATGCTGCTTACCGCTTGGGCCTAACCCATGCACGAACACTGCGGGCACTGCTCGCCCTGCTTGTGCTCATGGTGGCACTTCGGGCACTTCTCTTCGTCCATGTTGGGATGTTCTTGGCTTCTTTGGTCGGCCGACCTTTGGCATAAACAATGCGCGGCAACCGCGCGTTGCTAATTGGAATCATAAAGTATTAAGATTAATTTACGATTAAAGTGATATACTGTGGTCAAGCGCCATGAATTACATCTACGCTCTATTAGGTACTCTGGTAGTTAGCTTGATCTCCTTAGTAGGAGTTTTCTTCCTGTCGGTCAGGGAAGAATTCATAAGGAAATATATCTTCCTGTTCATAAGCCTGGCGGTTGGGGCCTTGCTGGGCGATGCCTTTATTCATCTGATTCCGGAGTCGTTTGAAGAGCTGGCGGATGGCACGATTGTCGGCTTGTTGGTCATCGCGGGCCTGTTCTTGTTCTTCGTCGTAGAAAAACTGTTGCACTGGCATCATCACAGCGAAGACATAGAGGAGCATCACACCCACCCCGTCGGGAAGTTGGTTCTGTTCTCTGACGGCGTCCACAATTTTGTGGATGGAGTGGTCATAGGCGCCAGCTTCCTAGTCAACATTCCGATCGGCATTGCTACAACCCTTGCAGTCATCCTGCACGAACTACCGCAGGAAATCGGCGACTTTGCTGTATTACTGCACGCTGGCTATACGCGGGGACGGGCTCTCTGGCTCAACTTCTTGTCCGGTCTACTGGCAGTGCTGGGCACTTTAGCGGCCTTCATACTAGGGGAAGCGGGCGAGAGTCTCATAATTTGGATCTTGCCCGTGGCGGCTGGCGGCTTCATCTATATTGCCTCTACTGACTTGATACCGGAACTTCACAAGACAAAAGACACAAGGCGTTCCTTGTCGCAATTAGCGCCCTTGGCTCTAGGTATTGTCCTGATGTTTGCCTTGACCTTCCTGGAATAAGCCGTTCTAGGTTATCCACACTTGCGATTTGACGGTTGGACCAGGAAAATCTAAACTTATGTACATAAGTCGTTAAATAAACATACACAAAACATCAAAAATGCCTGAAAAACTAACCCAGTTGCAGGAAAAGGTTCTGGATTATATACACAAATATATCAATGAGAAGGGCTTTTCCCCTACTTTGGATGAGATCCGGCAGTATATCGGGGTGGCTTCCATCCGCACCGCCGCCCAGCATTTGGAATCCTTAGAGCGCAAGGGCTTCCTGCGCCGGGAGCGCAACGCCAAACGCAATATTCGACTCGTGAACCCGGGCGCGGCCGAAGAACGCCTGGTCTCCGTGCCGGTCTTCGCGAACGTCGGCTGCGGCACACCGAGCGTTCTGACCGAGCGCATATTTGATGAGTTCGTGAGCGTCTCGAACGCGCTGGTGAAGAAGATAAATAAAGAGAATTTGTTTGTCATTCGCGCGGTCGGCAATTCTATGCTGGATGCCGGCGTGCGCGACGGCGACTTCGTCTTGGTGGAAAGGACCGAAGACGTGCAGACCGGCGACCTGGTGGTCACCATAATCGAGGACACCGCGGTCCTGAAGCGCCTGACCATCACCCACAACGCCATCATCCTGGACCCGATGAACGCCGACGGCAAATATCCGCGCATCATCATGAGCCGAGATTTTCAGATATTCGGGAAGATGATCGATGTGATTAAGGCCGGCGCCGGCGATGAGGTGCTGGTGGTACCGGTGGAATCCTAAGATCCCCTATTCCTCCGCCGCACGAAATCCACGAGCGACAGCGCCACGAAGTTCATCAGCAGTCCGGAACCACCGTAGCTTAGGAACGGGAACGGCACGCCGATGACCGGGAAAAGGCCGGTGACCGAGGCGCTGTTGATGAACATCTGCGTGGTGAACATGATGGCCACGCCGAGACAGATATATTTCTCGAAGTTGCGCTCCGCGCCCGCGGCGATACCTAGGATATAAAAGATCAGGAAGCCGAACGCGGTCAGTACGACCAGCACGCCGAAGAAACCCCACTCCTCCGCGAAAGCGGCGAAGGCGAAATCGCTTTCCGGCACGGACAGGAACCCGAGCTGGGTCTGCGAGCCCTGCTTGTAGCCCTTGCCCCAGAAGCCCCCGGAGCCCAGCGCGATGCGCGACTGGATGGCGTTGTAGTTTATACCCAGTGTGTCGCGGTTCGGGTACAGGAAGCCCTCGATGCGGCGGCGCTGGTAATCCTGGAGGCCGAAGTTCCAGAGCAAGGCGCCGGCCACCAGGAAGATGGCGAGCGAGGCCGCGACCCGCTTCAAGGGCAGACCGGAAACCAGCAGGGTGCCGTACCACAGGCCGAATAGGATGACCGCCGAGCCCAGGTTCGGCTGCAGGGCCACCAGGATGGCCGGGATTATGAAATATATGAACGAGCCGGTCACGTACTTCCAGCGGCCGATGGAAATGTGGCGGCGGCTGAAATAGTTCGCGTAGAGGAGGATGAGCGCGATCTTCATGAGCTCGATCGGCTGGAAGCTGAACGGCCCGACGATAATCCAGCTGGCCGCGTTGCGGATGATGGGGCCTTGTAGATATACAAAGACCAGTAGGCCTATCGAGAAAACATATAAAGCAACGATAGCCCAGCGGTAGCTAAGAATGGCGCCCCAGTCCAGGAAGTAAAATACGCCCAGGAGCAGGGCGCCAAGACCGATCCAGCTGAGCTGCAAAAGGAAAAGCTCCGTCGAGATGCTTGAAAGGATAGCCAAGCTCGCGGTGAGGATTATGCCGACGGGGATGAAAAGCTTCAGCATGCGTCAGGGAATTTATACCATGCTCTGATATAATTTAGCCATCGAATGGCAAAGTTTTTCAAAGTACTTGGGCCGGGCCTCGTGACCGGCGCGGCGGACGACGATCCGTCCGGCATTGCAACGTACACCCAGGCCGGGGCGCAGTTCGGCTATGGCCAGCTCTGGACCGCGATCCTGATCCTGCCTTTCCTCACCGCGGTGCAGGAGGCCTGCGCGCGCATCGGCGCGGTGACCGGCAAGGGCCTGGCGGCGGCGATCAAGGCCCACTACAGCCCGAGATTGCTTTACTTCGCGGTCGCCCTGGTGCTGGTCGCGAACACGATCAATATCGGCGCCGATCTGGGCGCCATGGGCGCGGCGGCGCAGCTCTTGCTGCCGCAGGTGGATTTCGCGGCGCTCACCATTTTCTTCACCGCCGTAATTTTGCTTCTGGAGATATTCGTCTCGTACAAGTCGTACGCGCGCATCCTGAAGTGGCTCGCGCTGGCCCTGCTCGCCTATCCCATCACCGTGTTCCTGGTGGAGCAGCCGTGGCCGGAGATTCTGCGCGCCACATTCGTGCCGAACATCCAGCTCGATTTCGGTTTTCTGTTCATAATCACCGCGGTGCTCGGCACAACAATTTCGCCGTACCTTTTCTTCTGGGAGGCCTCGGGCGAGGTCGAGGAGGAGCGCGCCCAGCATCTCATAAAGGACGGCGTGCCACGAGTGAGCAGGAAATTCATGGACCGCCTGCGTCTCGACAATTTCGTCGGCATGCTGTCCTCGCAGATCGTGATGTGGTGCATAATCGTGGTGGGCGCCACGGTCCTGAACGCCAATGGCGTGACCAACGTGGGCACCGCCGCGGAGGCGGCCCAGGCCCTGGAACCGCTCGTGAACACCTTCCCGAACTCCGGCTTCCTGGCGCAGTTTGTCTTCGCTTTCGGCGTGATCGGGCTCGGATTCCTGGCGGTGCCGGTGCTTTCCGGCTCTGCCGCCTACGCCCTGTCGGAGGCGCTCAAATGGCGGGAGGGCCTCAATTTGAAGTTCAAAAGGGCCCACGGTTTCTACGGGATAATCGCCGCGGCGACGCTCATCGGCCTACTCATGAACTTCATCGGCATAGACCCGATCAAAGCCCTGATCTTTGCGGCGGTTTTCAACGGCGTCGCCGCGGTGCCCCTTATTTTCATGATCGCCCGGTTGGCGCAAAGGCGGGACGTCATGGGTGATCATGTGAGCGGCTCGCTGTCCCGCACCCTGCTTTGGTTGACCTTCGGCCTCATGGCCGCGGCGGCAGTGGCTATGTTCTACACGCTCTGGAAGGGGTAGAATGGGCGTATGTCCTCGTATTACAAGCCCAACAAGACTTACGGCCTCTTCGACCCGCAGTCCAAGCAACCCTTCACGATCAGCAGGAGCGGCATCGATTTGTACATCAAGTGCCAGCGCTGTTTCTATATGGATAAGCGCCTGGGCACCGGCCAGCCGCCGGGCTACCCTTTCACTTTGAACAGCGCCGTGGACAAGCTCTTGAAGAAAGAGTTTGACGGCCATCGCGCCAAAGGTACGGCGCATCCGCTCATGAAGGCCTACGGCCTAGACGCGGTGCCCTTCAACGATCCCCGGATGGACGAGTGGCGCGACGCCCTGAAGCGCGGCATCCAGTACTTCGACCCGAAGCTCAATATGGTGATCCGCGGCGGCATAGACGATGTCTGGGTCAACCCGCAGGGCGAGCTCATCATCGTGGATTACAAGGCCACCGCGAAGAACGGCGAGGTCTCGCTGGACGCGGAGTGGCAGGACGGCTACAAGCGCCAGATGGAAATCTACCAGTGGCTTTTCCGCAAGAACGGCTTCAAGGTCTCGCCCACCGGCTACTTCGTATACTGCAACGGCAACACCGACAAGGCGGCCTTCGACGCCAAGCTGGAGTTCGACATCAAGCTCATCCCCTACACCGGCGACGACAGCTGGGTGGAGGAAGCCATCAACAACTTGCACAAATGCCTGGAGCAGGACAAGCTGCCGGAGCCAAGCGTGGATTGTGATTTCTGCGCGTACTTCGGCGCCCGCGCCCAGAAGGAGAAGGCGGCCGGGCCGGCCAAAGCGTCGCTCTTCTAGCCATTTGTCTCGTTCTTTTTCCCGCTCTCCCGGTAATATTTCTTCCCCTTCAGCTTCTCCGGCAGCAGGTCCTCCTTCGTATATTTCTCGTAGCCCGCGCCATAGCCCAATTCGTCCATGAGTTTGGTCGGCGCGTTGCGGATCTTCATTGGGATAGGCAAGTTGCCCTGTTCCTGCGCGTCCTTCATAGCCGCCTTGTAGCCGTCGTACGAATCCCTGTTCTTTGGCGCCTTGCATAGATAGACCACGCCATGCGCCAGATTGATGCCGCACTCCGGCAAACCGATCGTGTCCACCGCCTGGAAAACCGCGTTCGCGACCACGAGCGCCGTGGGCTGGGCCATGCCGATGTCCTCCGAGGCGAAGATGACCATGCGCCGCGCGATGAACTTGGGGTCCTCGCCGCTCTCGATCATGCGCGCCAGATAGTACAGCGCCGCGTCCGGCTGGGAGGCCCGCATGGACTTTATGAACGCGCTGATCGTGTTGTAGTGCTCCTCGCCTTTCTTGTCGTAGCGCAGGAACTTGCTCTGCAGGGTGTTGGTCAGGTTTTCGATATTGATATCGCCATATAACCGCTCGCAGTTCTCGAGCATGGTGAGCATCTGCCGCGCGTCGCCGTTGGCCATGTTCGTGAGCCACTCCCGCGCCTGTTTGTCCACCGCCATGTCGGTGCGGTCGATGATCTTGTTCATTTCTTTTTCCGTCAGCTCGTTCAGCACGAACACGCGGGTGCGGGACAGAAGCGCCGGGATGACCTCGAAGCTCGGGTTTTCGGTCGTCGCGCCGACCAGGGTCAGCTCGCCACGCTCCACGTACGGCAGGAGGAAATCCTGCTGGGCCTTGTTGAAGCGATGGATCTCGTCCAGGAACAAGAGCTTTGGCTTCAAGGTGTTGCCCAGCGCGATTATTTTTTTGATATCGTCTTTGCTTGCAGACACCGCGGACAGCTCGAAAAAATCCGCGCCAACCTCTTGCGCGTAGATCTTCGCCAGGGTCGTCTTGCCGACCCCGGGCGGGCCCCAGAATATGAAAGAGAAAAGGTGTTTCTCTTTCATGGCCACGGCCAGCGGCCTACCCTTGCCGACCAGGTGTTCCTGGCCAACGAACTCCTTCAGGTTTTTGGGGCGGATGCGGGCGGCAAGGGGTGGCTGGGCCATGTGCCCATTCTACACCCGCCCCAGCAGGGCTGGAATGAAGCCGCCGAAGGCAATATACTTGCCGCATATGGCTGAAGAAATCGAGCAGATAGACGTCCTGGATACCGCAGGCCAACCGACCGGCCAGACGAAATCCATAGACGACATCCACCGGGACGAGGATTGGCATGCTGGTGCCCACGTCTGGGTTGTGAATGCCCGGGGCGAGTTGCTTTTCCAAAGGCGCGTTGCCGATGGGCGGCTATGGCAAGATATCTGGGATGTCTCCGCCAGCGCGCACGTCAGCGCCGGCGAGACCTCTCTCGCCACGGCCTTGCGCGAGGCCGCAGAGGAACTGGGTCTGGCCCTGACCGCCGACGACCTGGAATTCCTGTTCCAGGTCCAGCAGGCCGACACTAAAGTGGGCGGTAAGCCCCACAACTGCTGGGACGATATCTATTTGGTCCAAAAGGAAATAGATCCATCTAAATTGAACTTGCAGAAAAAAGAGGTTTCCGCCGTACGCCTCATTCCCTATTTAGAGTTTGAGAAAATGCTCGCGGCCGGCGGCGGCGGCTTTGTGCCGCGCAAGAAGGAATATGACCTGCTCCTGGCGGAATTGAAGAAAAGATATCCGCAGGCGCGCTAGGCCTTGCCTACCCGCGCCAAGGTCTCCTTTTGGATCACGTAAGCCAGTTCGTCCGCGCGCCTTTGCAGGTCCGTCCGGGTAGCCAGCGCCTGGCTGTGATGGGCCGGGGCTTCGATGTCCTTCAGGTTTATATCCACGTTGTACAGGGTCGCGGTCAGCGCGCCGTAGAGCAGGGCCGCGCCGGCGCCCACGTCGCTCGCGATGCCGTCATGCACCACGCCGATGGCCTCGCGCGCCAGGACCATGCCCTCCAGACAGCGGTCGGCGGCGCGCAACGGCGCCTCCAGGGCCACGGCGGCCGCGGCGGCGATGGCCTTCGCGCGCGTTTCATTCTCCGCGGACGTGGCCCTTGGCAGCATCATGGCCTGCATGTACGTGTTGAACGCGGCGACATCCTCGTCCGCGCAGGCGCTCAAAAGTTCCAGGAGGTCCTTGCCTCGGAGCAAGAGCTTCGCCGCCTCCGGGTGCGCGTCCTTGCGCCGCAAGTTGACTTCAAGCGCCATGAGTATCAGCGCCAGGCCTTCGACGGCGGCCACGGCCGCCACCGCGCCCCCGCCCGGGGTCGGCTCGCGGCTCGCGATGCGGTCGCGAAAATCTTTCAAATTCAGATCCCAGATCGAGCTCATGTCTTTGACTGCAATTGTATCGCCTTCAAAAGATTTTTGAAAATGAGCGCCGTGGTCACCGGACCCACGCCTTGCGGCACCGGGGTGAGCGCGCGGGCGAAACCCTGCACCGCTCCCGCGTCCACATCGCCCCGCAGTTTGCCATCCACGACGGTTATGCCCGCGTCGATCAGCATTTGCCCTTCGCGCAGGACGTCGCGCGTCAAAAGGCCTGGTTTGCCCGCCGCCGCGAACACAATGTCGCAATCGGCCAGGGCTGTCTTGGGGTCCGCGGTCTGCGAATGGCAGATGGTCACCGTCGCGTGACGGTTCAAGAGCATACCGATGAGGGGCGTGCCCACAGTGCGGCCCTTGCCCACCACCCCGACGCACGCGCCGGCGAGCGACCGGTTTTCTTCTTTGAGTGCAACCTCTGCGAGCATCACGCAGGCCTGCGCCGTGGCGGCCACCAGGGCCTCGTCCTCGCGGTTCGCGTAGAGCAAGCCGATGTTGGCGGCGGTCAGGCCGTCGATGTCCTTGCGCGGCGGGATGAGGTCCAGCGCGCGGCCAAGGTCCAGGCCCGGCGCGAGCGGCAGTTCCAACACTATGCCGTGGATCGCCGGGTTGCCGGCCAGCTCGCTGAGGGCGGCTTCCAATTTCTCCTGAGTCTCGCCTTCCGGCAGCACGACCAGGTCAAAGGTAATGCCAAGCTCCGAGGCCGCGCGGCTCTTGGACTCCGCGTAGCTCAGGACGGCTGGATTGGAGTCGGTCAGGACCGCCGCGAGGCGGGGGGCAACGCCGCGGGCGCGCAGCTCTTCGGCAGCCGTGCGGCTTTCCTCGCGGATGGTCTTGACCAACACATCGCCGCGAAGCTCTTTCGTATCCATCAGTTCCTCAGATAGCGCCGGACCGCGATGAAACTGGAGATGCTGGTGAGGAGGACGCCGAAGAGGACCTGGTACAGGAGCAGTTTGAAGAAGCTTCGGTAGAAGTACTGGGTGATACTGAAGCCCGGGATGGAGACGTCGAAGGTCGTGCTTGCCTGATAGATGAAGGGCGAGACGACGAACCCCAGGAATATCAGGATAAGCGAGATGACCGCGGCGATGAGGCCGATCAGAATGCCCTCCACCACGTACGGCCCGCGCACGAAGGTGTTGGAGGCGCCCACCGCGCGCATGATGGCGATCTCGTCGCGGTTCGAATATATGACCAGGCGGATGGTATTGAAGACCACCAGGCCGGCGATGAGCGACAGGAAGATGGTGATGAGAAGCCCGGCGCGGTCCACGTTCTTCACGATCGCCGCCAGATTGTCGATGGCCTGCTGGTTCTGGAAGTAGTTGACCTTGTCGATGTACTGCCGGAGCTCCGGACGGTCGAGATAATCAGCGATGCCAGCGTATTTGGTGGGGTCGTACGCCTTGATGTCGAGCGAGGCCTCGAATGGGTTGGAGTTCAGCTGGTCCAGGGACTGCGCGATCTCCGGCTCGTCCTTGTGCTTCTCCTTGAATATCTGCAGGGCCTGGTCGGCGGAGATATAGTTCACGGCCTTGACCTCCGGCAGCTGGGTCAGGGATTCCTGCACGGCCAGGATCTCGTCCTCCGGAGTGTTCAACTGGAAATACACAGAGACGTCGATCTTGTCCTTCAGGAAGTTCACTATGCTCGTGGTCGTGGCGTTCGCGAAAATGAGCCCCGCGAAGACGATGAGCGACAGGGTGACGATGGCGGTGGTGGCGGTCGAAAGGAGGCCGTTGCGCCAGAAGTTCTTGAAGCCGTAATGGATGACCCGGGAAATGATGGTGATCATGCCTATAGCAGTATGTATTTGCCTTTTGGCTCGTCGCGGATGACCTTGCCGCGGTCCAGCGTGACCACGCGCTTCTCCAGCTGGTTAACTATCTCCTTGTTGTGGGTCGCGAGCACCAGGGTCGTGCCCAGCTCATTGATCTTCAGGAGGATGTTGATGACGTCCCAGGTGTTCAAAGGGTCCAAGTTCCCGGTCGGCTCGTCGGCGATGATGACCTCCGGGCGGTGCACCATGGCGCGGGCGATGGCCACGCGCTGCTTCTCGCCGCCGGAGAGCTCGTGCGGGAAGTTGGAGAGTTTGTCGGAGAGGCCCACCATGTCCATGACCTGCGGCACCAGCTCGTCGATCTCGCTCTGCGGCCGGCCGGCGACCTCCAGGGCAAAGGCCACGTTCTCATAGGCGTTCTTCATGGGCAGGAGTCGGAATTCCTGAAAGACGATGCCGATGTGGCGGCGGAGCGCCGGCAGGTCCTTGTCCCGCAGGCGGTTCACCTCATACTGGCCGAAAAAGACCCGGCCCTTGGTCGGTTTCTCCTCGCCGATCAGGAGCTTGATCAGGGTTGATTTTCCGGCGCCGGAACGGCCCACTATGGACACGAATTCCCCCGGATTGATGCGGAAACTGACGTCCTCAAGGGCCGTCATGCTGCCATAAACTTTGGAAACGTTTTGAAAAGCGATCATTCCGTAGATAAGCGCCGGCAGAGCCAGCGATTTGGGAATTATACCACAGGAAGCTACGGCATCGCTTCTATTTCCGCCTCGATGAATTCGTCCAGATTGCCTGCCAGGACCTCTTCCACGCGCGCTGTTTCCGCTTCGGTGCGATGGTCCTTGACCATCTGGTAGGGATTCAGGACATAGGAGCGGATCTGATTGCCCCACTCCGGCTTAACGCTGGTGCGCAGATCGCCCAGTTCCTTGGCCTGGGTCTTTTCCATGAGCTGCAGGAGTTTGGCTTTGAGGAGCGACATGGCCCTCTCGCGGTTCTGCACCTGGGAGCGCTCCGCGCGCGAACCGGCCACAAGGCCGGTCGGCAGATGCACGACGCGCACCGCCGTCTCGACCTTGTTCACGTTCTGGCCGCCGGGACCGCCGCCCCGGGAGAACTCCACCTTCAGGTCTTTTTCCGGGATGTCCAGCTTGGCGGCCTCCATGGGTGGCAAGTCCGGCAGGACCTCCACCAAGGCAAAAGAGGTGTGCCGCAATTTCTTCGAGGAGAACGGCGAGATGCGCACCAGCCGGTGCACGCCCTGCTCACGCTTCAGGTAGCCGTACGCGTATGGTCCCTTTATCTCCAGCGTAGCGCCGCGGATGTTATCATCTATCACGTTCGCCTTCCAGCCGCGCTGCTTGGCGTAGCCCTCATACATCTTGAAGATCATCGTGGCCCAATCCTCGGCATCCTCGCCGCCGGCGCCGGGGAAAATAGAAATGACCGCCGCCCCGGCGTCGTGCGGGTCGGTGAAGAGCGTGCGCAGCTCCAGATCCCGGAACTTGCGGCGCAAGTCATGGAAGCCGTCGGCGCTGAAGTTCGCCTTCAGGTCCGCGATACCCTTTTCTATCTCATTGAAGCGGTCCAGAAGGTCGCGGTGTTCGCCAAGTTCCGCGATGGCCTTGTCCGCCACCGCGCGGTCCTCCCAAAAGGCGGGCACGCCCATGAGCGCCTCCAGCTCCGCGGCCCTTTTCTGCTTGCCGGCTACGTCAAAGCCGCCCGCCTAAGCGGCGGGCATCGCTCTCCAGGTCCTGGAACGCTTTTTGCGGGTCTTTTTGCATGGTCAATCTATCAATCGAAGATATTTGTGAAGTAGGCCACCGCGAGCCAGATGATGCTGGACGCGGCCACGCCGGCGATGAAGCCGGACAAGGAGGAGGCGATATGCTTGCCGATTTTGAATTTATATTCCCCTGCCGGCGGCGCCACGAAATCGTTGTTTGGTGTGGTCATCTCAAAATTCTAACATATCAGCACCAAGAAGGTCGGCTATTGCCGAGATAGATTCAAGCTAATATAGTAATGGTGCTTTTCGGGCGCCACCTTAGCTCAGCTGGTAGAGCGCGTCTTTCGTAAAGACGATGTCCCCGGTTCGAATCCGGGAGGTGGCTCAAAAATCAATTTCCTGGCCGCTTTCCATCGCCTGTCCGGGCATGCCCAGAGGGTCCAAAGCCAGAGAGGCCCACTTGAAGCCGGCTCCTGGTTTCCAAAGTATCCCGTCGTGCACCGGGAACCATGTTTTTGGTTTCAGCGCCCGCGCGTAATCCACCGCGTCGGATATCTTCATCCAGGGTCCGGCGACCGGCAGGGCCAGTATGTCCACCGGCCGGCCGGGATCGGTCAGGGCGTCTCCCGGGTAGAAAAATTTCTTGGCGATGAGGTAGCCGGTGTTCTGCACGTTCGGGATGCTGGGATAGATGACAGCGTGTTCTTCGCCGATGCCCTCTATCAAAATGCTTTTGTCCGTGCGCGATCCGCCGTGCTCCAGAAGCTCAAAACCCAGGCCCGCCGGCTGCATCAGTGCGCCCACGGCGCGGTTGGTCACCACTTTGGCCTGCGGGTTGTTGGCCAAAACTGCTTTCAAAGAATCTATGTGGAAGTGGTCGCCGTGCTCGTGGGTGATGAGGATAAGGTCGATGTTACGGGCTGCCTCTTGGCCGGTGGAGAGGTCGGCTGGATCGGTCAAGATCCGCAACCCACCCTCCTCTACCAACAGACAGCAATGGCCGTACTTGGTTATCTTCATACCCCAATAATAGCAGATGCCGGCCGGCGGCGCCGGACAAAAAACTTCCTGCCTTCCTCCAGAACTAATACTACTGCGGACACCGCGATGGCGTAAGCCCACTCTTGGCCGGTGAGCGGCACGGTATGAAGATATTTCTGCATGAACGGGTTGTAGACCGCGAACACCTGCAGGACAGCCACAAATATGGTCGCGCCCACCAGGGACGTGTTCCCGAGCGGGTTCACGCTGAATATGGACTTGCTGTCATTCTTGCAGTTCCAGGCGTTGAACCATTGGAAGATCGCTGAGGTGGTTACCGAGATGGTGAGCGCCTTCTCGATGCCGGCGTCCAGGAACTGCAGGAAGGCGAAGAACGTGCCCAAGCCGATAACCGTGCCCATGAAGATCGTTCTGCGTATCGCGGCGCGGTCCAACATGTATTTCGGTGTTTTCGCGAAATGCTCGTTCAGCAGACCGTCTTCTTTCGGCTCCAGCGCGAGCGGCAGGACCATGAAGCCGTCTGTCACCAAATTCAGCCATATTATCTGCGCCGGCAGGAGCGGCAGGGGGAAGCCCAGGAATATGGCCGCGGTGATGGTCAGCACCTCGCCGATGCTGGTCGAGAAGAGATATATGACCACTTTGTTGATGGTCTTATAGATGCTGCGGCCCTCTTCCGCCGCGGAGATGATGCTGCCGAAGTTGTCGTCCAGAAGCACGATGTCCGCGGCCTCCTTGGTGACCTCGGTGCCGATCCGGCCCATAGCCACGCCCAGGTCCGCGGCGGCGAGCGACGGCGCGTCGTTCACCCCGTCCCCGGTCATGGCCACCGTCTCGCCGCGCTGTCGAAAAAGTTCGATGATGCGCAGCTTGTGGCTCGGCGTCACCCGCGCGAAGACGTTGCTGGTCGCGAACTTTCCCAACAACTCTTCGTCGGACAGCCTTTCCAGCTCCTCGCCGGTAATGACCGGATCGCCGGCGCGGGCCAGCCCTGCTTCGACGGCGATGGAATGCGCGGTTATGCGGTGATCGCCGGTGATCATGACCACGCGGATGCCAGCCGCCTTCGCCTGGCGCACGGCCTCGTGCACTTCGTCGCGCAAGGGGTCCTTCATGCCGAAGAATCCGCCGAAGACGAGCGGTGGCATTTTTTCCGCCGAGACCTCCCCGTCCACGTCCGGATTGATTGCGAAAGCCAGGATACGCAGACCTTTTCGGGACATCTCCAGAAAGACCTCTTCCAGCTTCGCCTTCTCCGCCGCGGAAAGTTTTTCCGAATTCTTCGCGCGCCAGACGCGGTCCGAGAGCTCCAATATCTTCTCCGGCGCGCCGACCACGGTCAGGACGTCCTTACCCTCCAGCTTGTGGACCGTCGCGTGATATTTACTGGTGGAGTTGAACGGCAGTTCGAAAATCTTCGGCGCCTCCTGCTCCCCCTCCCTGAAGCCGACCTTGCGCCCGAACACCTCCAACGCCGCCTCGGTCGGGTCCCCGGACACCTTCCAGATCCTCTGGTCCTCTATATACATGGCGTGGGCGTTGGCGCACAGGAATGCGGCGCGGCCGGCCAGCACCAGTTCCGGATGGTTCAGCGGGTCCACGGCCGCGCCGTCCAAAAATATGTCGCCCTTCGGATCGTAACCCTCGCCCTGTACCTCGAAGCGCTTGCCGTCCACGTAGACCGCGGCAAGCAGCATCTCGTTCTTGGTGAGCGTACCGGTCTTGTCGACGGCGATGATGCTCGCCTGCCCCAGGGCCTCCACTGCCTGCAATTTCTTCACCAGCACGTTGCGCTTGGCCATGCGCCAGACGCCGGCGGCCAGGACCAGGGTCATGGCGATGGACAGGCCCTCGGGGATTACCGAGACGGCGAGCGAGACCACGGTCGCGAACATCTCGCGCAGTTCTTTGCCGGTCGCGAGACCAAAGGCCATCAGTACGGCGCTCAGGACAAAGACAGCGATGACGATGAGCCGGGAGAGCGTGCGGATGTTCTTTTTGAGCGGGACCTCGGTGTCGATGGAACTGATCGCCTGCGATATCTTGCCGATCTCGGTCGAAATACCGGTGGCCGTGACCATGGCCGTGCCGTTGCCACTCACGATGTTGGTGCCCTTGAAGACCATGTCGCTCTTGGGTCCTGTCGGATCTTTGGTAAGTGGTACGGATTCGCCGGTCAAACTGGCTTCGTTCGCCTTGAGTGTGTTCGCAGCGATAAGACGCGCGTCCGCCGGGACCTTATCCCCTTCCTGCAGGATAATGACGTCGCCCGGCACGATCTGCGTGTCCGGTAGAATGACTATTTTGCCGTCGCGCATCACCGCGGCAGAGGTTTCCACGAACCTGCGAAGGGCGGCTAACGTGTGCTGGGCCTTGCCTTCCTGCAAGGTGCCGATGATGGCATTGAAGACGAGCACTAGGAGAATGATGACCGCGTCAGCGACCTCGCCCATGACGAAAACTACGCCAGCCGCGGCGATCAGCACGTAGATGAGCGGGCTCAAAAACTGCGACAGGAATATGGAAGGGATGCCCGGGACCCGCGGTTCCGGCAAGGCGTTCAGACCGTAGCGGTCCAGGCGGGCGCGGGCCTCGGCAGAGCCGAGACCGGCCTCGTCAGATTCCAATTTTTGAAAAAGTTCCTGAAGCGATTCTTTCATGCGCGGTCCTTACCCTTTGAAAATGGTGCCGACCGCGGCGCCGATGGCGATGGCTATGCCCCCGAGCAAAGCCATGCGCAGACCGCTTTTCCAGACGGAGGTCTTTGTGGTGCGGCCACCGGCGAGCCCCAGCGCCAGTAGGGCGACGATCGAGAATATTATCGATAGCCAAAAGGCCGTGCCCGGCTCCCAAAGTATATACGGGAAGAGCGGCACCAGCCCGGCGGCGCAGTAGGAAAAGAGCATGATGACAGCGGCCCGTGCGGACATACGCTCACCGCCAGACTCCGCCATGTATTCTTGAGCGGACCTTTCGGAAAGGAAGCTGCCGACACCCATGGAGAAGCCCTCCACGCAGATGAGGACCACCCCGGTCAAGATTATCTGGCTCCGCGCGGCGCCCGCGGCCACGATGCCCGCCAGCAGGCCGACCGTGGAGACCAAGCTATCCTCCACGCCAAATATGAAATTCCGGAAGTACGCGGCGTTCTGGGCGCTGGGCGCGGAGTTCATGTGTATATTCTAACCCATTCGCGGGCTACGTGGGTTAAGTACTCAGCCGGTCCAAGCCCCGCAAGCGTCCTTTGAGGTCGGAGGGGTGGGTCAGTTTGAGGCTTGTGGGTCGATGATAGAAAGTCAACGATTGAAATAATAAATCACGAAGATTCCACAAAAAATGATGCCGCCTCCAATGAGAGTTGAAACGGAGACTCGGCTTTTGAAAAGCAGGTAGCTGAACAGGGCGATAAATATTGGATACGATATTTCAACCAGCCCGGCCAAGGTAGCGCTTTTGGCCGTTATGGAAAAACCAATGAATATTTCCGCAATCAAGAGCGCCAAAATCCCACCGACAACATACCACAAGAGCCTCTTTGATGAAACGATGGCAACGAGATCGGGCTTAAGAGTTCCGGCAAAGTAAGCAATAAAAAGTGTCGCGATAAAAACAACGAATGACGCAAGGCTAAGCGAGGTAAAGACTGATATTTTTTTGTAGACCTCCTCATTGAAGACGTAGGTCGCGCCCCAAAATAGAGATGCTCCAAGCGCGAACAGTAGCCACATGGAATGAATTATACCTTGGTCGGCCCGCTTTAGGCCTTCGGGTCATCCGATAACAGATACTTCGGGCGGGCCTTTTTACAGGAAGTTCGAACCTTTTTGTCGGACCCGGCGTCAGAGAAAAAGCTAGAGAAAGTGCGGGTTCTCCTAGGTGCAGATTCAGCGAGACCACAATCGCGGATGGTGCGGAAGGCGGCATAGAGCCCTCTGAGGGGTGCAGCTGCTGCACCCTTTAGGCCTTCACGCATCCTTCCCTCTCGTGAGGCATTGTGGGGTGATGGAGATCACCCCGGAGGAGATAAAGAAGTACCAGGAGATGTGGTGGGAGGAGTTCGGGGAGGAGATCAGCGAGAGGAAGGCGCGGGAGGTCATCACCCGCGTGGATGCGCTCTACCTTCTGCTGTACAGACCGCCCAAGCGACGCCGGCTGGACTTCCCTCAAACTGAGCCGCCTAGTTCTTGAGCTCCATCTCCTCCTTGGGTTCTGAGAAGGTCACGGACTTGAAGTGAGCGAAGAACGACCGCCCAAGAAGCGGCAGGCCGATCTCGCGCGAAAAGCCGACGTCCACAGGCAGCGCACGATCGCTGCCAGCCACCTGCACCGCCAAGCGGTGAAAGTAGACGTTAGTGCGCTGGTTAGCGACACCCACTGTGGGCTCGAGGAGGCCGGATTCAATGTTCTCGATGCCAAGCTCTTCAGCCAGGTCGGCGGGAAAGATGATCCGGTCGGCGCCGGAATCGAGGAGGGCGTAGTACGGGCTCCTGGTACGTCGCTCGCCGTTTACCAGGTATACGGGCAGGAGCGGCCGGGCCACGAGTGGCTTCCTGGGATCCTGCAGGCCGAGAAGGAATTTCTGGTAACCAAACTTCATGCCCCCGCGGGTGAAAGCGACGCGTCGGAAGGGGTCACGCGCAGGAGAACCACTTCGTCGGGGTTCGAGACCTGGTCGACGGTTTCCTTGTATGTGTCGCCGCTCGCCTCAATCTGGTTCTTGGCGGAGATAGCCACCCACTTGCCCTCGTAGCGGGGCAGGGCCTTGCTGAGCTTCTCAAGTCGTACTTTGGCTAGGTCGATCATGAATTCATGGTACGCCGCACAAGACGGCCGTCAAGGGCAGCTACGCCACTCCTTCACGATTCGCGCAAGGCGTGATTCATTGCAGTCTTGACAGCGGAGAGGGAGGGATTCGAACCCTCGATACGGGTGTAAACCCGTATAACAGGTTAGCAACCTGCCGCTTTCGGCCACTCAGCCACCTCTCCTGCGCCTTAGGATATTAGGCCAATTCCCGCTTATGTTCAAGGTATTAAGGAGTTATACTTGGAACGTATGACGAAGAACAAGGCGTACGCGTATACCGCGCAAACGCTGAAGATTTTTTGGGGTCACGCCAAAAAATACCCGTGGCATCTGGCCGCGGTGGTCTCTGGCGTGTTGATATATACCTCCATCCAGACATACATACCGATCCTGGAAAGGCAGCTTATAGACCTTCTGGCCGCCGGCACGCCAGGCCAAAACCTCCGGCCGATGGTCTGGATCCTGGTAATTATCCTTGCGGCCAGCTCGGTCCGCATGGTCATTTGGCGCATGGCCAACTTCGCCAATGTCCATTTCGAATCCAAGGTCATGCGGGACCTGACCAATCACTGCTACAACTACCTCAACCGCCATTCTTATGGCTTTTTCACCTCCAAGTTCGTCGGCAGTTTGGTCACCAAGGTCAAGCGCTTTGAGCGCTCTTTCGAGACGCTCGTGGACCAGTTCGTGTTTGGCATGGGCCGCTCGCTGATCGACGCGGTCTTCGTGCTCGGGGTCATCATTTGGCAATTCCGGGAACTCGTTTACCCTATCCTGCTGTGGTGCGTAGTCTTCATGACCTTCACATATCTGTACACGGCGAAGTTCAAGCTGAAGTACGACCTGCGCCAGGCGCAGGGCGACACGGCCACCACCGCCCAGCTCGCGGACAGTTTGACCAACAACGCGAACATCAAGCTGTTCACTAACTACGACCGCGAAGGCCGCCGTTTCTGGGAGGTGACTGAAGAGCAGCGCCGGCGGCGCAAGAAAAGCTGGAGTTTGGGCGTCTGGGGCGACGCCGTGCAGGCGACGATGGACATCGTCGCGGAGTTTTGGATCATGTACCTGGCGATCCGGATGTGGGACCAGGGCATCATCACCGTCGGCTCGGTCTTCCTGATCCAGGTATACATGCTGCGGCTCTTCGACAAGCTGTGGGACAGCGGCAACAACATGCGCAAGATATATGAGGCGCTCGCGGACGCGAACGAGATGACCGAGATGCTGCTCTCGCCGCACGAAGTGCGGGACGCGCCGCAAGCCAGGCGCCTTGCGGTCAAGGAAGGCGCCATCGATTTCAAGAACGTGACCTTCGGCTACTACAAAGACCTGCCGGTTTTCAAGGATTTCAACCTGTCCATCGCCCCCGGCGAGCGGGTGGCCCTGATCGGCCCCTCCGGCGGCGGCAAGTCCACCGTGCTGAAACTGCTATTCCGCTTCCATGACATCCAGGGCGGCGAGATCCTGGTGGATGGTCGCGACATCGCCAAGGTTACCCAGGACTCCCTGCGCGCGGCCATCGCCTTCGTGCCGCAGGACCCGATCCTCTTCCACCGCTCGCTCCTCGAGAACATCCGCTATGGCCGGCCCAAGGCCAGCGAGAAAGAGGTCATTCGCGCGGCAAAGCTCGCCCACGCGCACGAGTTCATCAGCGCCTTCCCGCAGGGCTACGAGACGCTGGTCGGCGAGCGCGGCATCAAGCTCTCCGGCGGCGAGCGGCAGCGCGTGGCCATCGCCCGGGCCATCCTGAAGAACGCGCCCATCCTGGTGCTGGACGAAGCCACCTCTTCCCTGGACAGCGAAAGCGAGATGTTCATCCAGGACGCCCTGCATACGCTCATGAAGGGCCGCACGACCATCGTGGTGGCGCACCGGCTGTCCACAATCATGGAGATGGACCGCATCGTCGTAATCGAGCACGGCGCGATAAAAGAGGAAGGCACGCACCAGGAACTTCTCAAGGCGCGCAAGGGTACATATCAAAAACTTTGGGGCATCCAGGCGGGCCGCTTCGCGACCTGACGCGGGGCGGCGAAGGTTGATAAATGGGCCTAAAGCTGATATCCTTAGGCCCGCATGGCCGATTCTAAAAGCACAATCCAGCGCCCTCCGGTAGTGGTCGTCATGGGCCACGTGGACCACGGCAAGACCACCTTGCTTGATTTCATCCGCAAGGCCAACGTCGCCGGCCGCGAGGCGGGCGGCATCACCCAAGCGGTGGGGGCGTATGAGATCTCGCACAAGGCCTCCGACGGCAAGGAGCGCCGGCTGACCTTCATCGACACGCCCGGACACGAGGCGTTCACCAAGATGCGCTCGCGCGGCGCGGAAGTGGCCGATCTGGCTATCCTGGTCGTGGCGGCGGACGAAAGCATCAAACCGCAAACCCGCGAGGCGATCAAGATTTTGAAGGATTCCAAGACGCCGTTCGTGGTCGCCATCACGAAGATCGACAAGCCCGGCGCCGACGTGGACAAGGTCAAGAACGACCTGACCGCGGAGGAGGTCCTTCTGGAAGGATACGGTGGCAACATCAGCTACCAGCCGCTGTCCGCGAAAAGCGGCGAGGGCGTGGACGACCTTTTGGATCTGCTTCTGCTGGCCGCCGACCTGGAAGACCTTTCTTACGACCCGGCCGCTCCCGCGAGCGGTTTCGTGCTGGAGACCCGCACCAACAAGAACCGCGGCCTGGAGGCCAGCGTCATAGTGCGCGCCGGCACGCTGCGTCGCGGCGATGATGTCGCGACCTCGAGCGCCAAAGGCAAGGCCAAGATCCTGGAGGATTTTCAGGGCAAGGCGGTCAAAGAGGTCCCGGCCGGAGCGCCGGCCCTGATAGTGGGCTTTGAGACCCTGCCCGATATCGGCGAAACCTTCCACGCCGGTGCCAACGCCGCGAATGTGGCCCAGAAGGCCGCGGCGGAAAAAGTGAACCTGGCCGCGGAGGTCGGCGCGGGCTTGCGGATCATCCTCAAAGCGGCCGATGCCGGCTCACTGGAGGCCCTGGGCGGCATCATGCGCGGCCTGCCGGCCGAAGAGCCGGTCATCATAATCGGCGAGAGCATCGGCGAGATCGGCGAGAACGACGTGAAATTCGCGGTATCCGGCGGAGCGGTAATCGTCGCTTTCAAGAGCAAAGTGGACAAGGCGGCCAAGGCCATGGTCCAGGCGCAAGGCGTGAAGATACTGACCTCCGACATCGTCTATGAACTGGTCACCGCGATCGAGCAGCTCATCAAGGATGCCAGCAAGGCGGCGCCTACGGGCGAACTGGAAGTGCTGGCTGTCTTCAACCAGGCCAAACTGGACAAGCAGGTCATCGGCGGCAAAGTGGTCGCCGGAGTGTTCCGCAACCGCGCCACGTTCACCGTGAAGCGCGGCGAAGAAGTGCTCGGCTTAGGCCACGTGGACAACCTGCAGGAGATGAAGAAGGACGCCAACCAGGTCCTGGAAGGCAAGGAGTGCGGCCTGAAGGTCGGCGCCGCGGTAGAGATCAAGGTGGGCGACCATCTGGTGATCGAAGGCGTGAAATAGCGGATGAACTATCGTCCCCTGCGCGTCGCCAATCTCATCCGCGAAGAGCTGGGCATGATGATAGCGCGCGAATTGGAGTTCCCTGGCGCGCTGGTCACCATCACTGACATCGACGTCAACAAAAAGCTGGAGATCGCGCACGTGCGTGTGAGCGTCATCCCCTCGGAGAAAGCGGCGGAATCGCTCAAAACCCTGCAGGCCGCGCGCGGCGAGCTGCAATACAAGCTGGTGCGCAAGCTGAACATCAAGCCCATGCCGCAGCTGCATTTCTCCATAGACCACGGGCCGGAGAACGCGGCGGCGGTTGAAAAAGCGCTGCTCAGCGAATAGAATGGTGGGGTCACCAATGGCCGCGTGGTGAAGTAGTAACACATCGGTCTGCAAAACCGACATGCATGGGTGCAATTCCCATCGCGGCCTCAGCTCTTTACACAATTTGTCCGGGTGGCGGAAATGGTATACGCGCGACGCTTAAAACGTTGTGAGCTCAAGCTCTTGTGGGTTCGACTCCCACCCCGGGCACAATCACTTCCCCGCCGCAGCCACTTTCTTCTTGGCGATCTCCACAGCTACCTCGCGCGGGTTGCGGCGGCCTTTCAGCGCGGCCGAGATGACGGCACGGGTCGCGTCCGAGACCTTCTTCTTCACGATCTTGAACATGTACTCCGGCGAGGCGCCGATGTATTCCGCGTAGGAGGAAATGACGCCGCCGGCGTTGGCCACGAAGTCCGGCACGATCAGGATGCCTTTGTTGTGCAGGTATTTCTCCACACTCTCGCGCATCGGGATATTCGCGGCCTCCACTATTATTTTCGCCTGGATCGAGTCCTTGTTGCCTTCATGGATGACGTCGGTCACCGCAGCCGGGATGAGGATGTCCACCGGCAGGCCGAAAACGTCATCGTGCGGCAAAGCTTTGGCGCCCGGGTAATTCGCGACGCTGCTGGTCTTTTTCTTCACCGCCATCATCTTTTTGTGATCCAGGCCGGAGGGCAGATAGGCGGTCATGCGGGAGTCCGCGATCGCGACAACCTTGGCGCCCATCTCTATCAGGAATTTCATGGCAAAAGTGCCGACGTTGCCGAAGCCCTCGATGGCCACGACCGCGCCCTTGATCGGTATGCCCTTCAATTCCGCGGCAATGGCGGTCGCGTGCGCCACGCCGAAACCGGTGGAGCCGAGCTCATGCGGCAGGCCGCGCCACTTGCCCTTCTTGGCGCCTTTCTTCGTGTAGCCGGAGGGCTTGCCGGTGGCGCTGCGCCAATCCCCCGCCGCGTCCGCGAACCAGCGCATCTCTGTCTCGCCGGAGTTCACGTCCGGACCGGCAATATAGCCGTTGATCAAAAGCGGCTTCAGGAGGCGCGCGAAGGATTGCACGAATTTTTTCTTCATCGCCTTGTCGCGGGAAACCTCCACCGGCATCACGATGCCGGCCTTGGCGCCGCCGAACGGAATGCCCGCCAGCGCGTTCTTCAAGGTCATGCCGCGGGCTAGGCGCCGCACCTCTTCCTCGGTCACGTTGGGGGTCATGCGAATGCCGCCCTTACCCGGACCGAGATTAGTATTGTCGATGACCAGCACGCCTTCCATGCCAAGCTTTGGATCGCGCACATGGACCACGTACCGCGGCCCGAACTCGTCGTTTATATACACCTCCGATTTCATATTTTATGTACCCTCT
>Ga0209541_10003935_pt1 | contig 26820 bp, 28 predicted proteins | sample RifCSPlowO2_01_FD_184027 | JGI IMG/M metagenome (GOLD analysis project Ga0209541, IMG submission 184027) | Groundwater microbial communities from Rifle, Colorado - Rifle CSP2_plank lowO2_0.1 (SPAdes) (version 2) | ecosystem: Environmental > Aquatic > Deep subsurface > Groundwater | place... | reverse complement strand
ATATATGAAGAATTTCAACGGCGTAATAATCGAAGAGAGTCTTGAAAATAAAGATGTTCTTCAGAAAGTAAAAATTATTGAAACAAAAGTAGAAGAAGTTACTGAAGAACACAAGACTCCTTGGATTAAACAATGGACTTTACACACCGTTGAAATTCCTGAAAATCAAGCTAATGAAATTGCGGAAGATTTAAGCAAATCATTAGATTCTGAACATTCTTGGTATGCTGATTTTAAGAATGATAAATTTCACTACATCATCTTCCGCAATAAAGTATTTTTTATTGATAGAAGTAGCAAAGAACAATATGATGAAGCTAAAAAATACGGGATTTCATTAGGCATTCCAGAGTATCAGGTTGATTTTCATCCAGATATTAAAGAATGGGAGAGATAACGCCCGCCTCCGTCCGACTTCTTCGCTCCACTTCGTTCCGCTCGACCACGCTGCGCTCTCATTCCGCTTCGCTCCATTCGGGACATATAACAAGGGATATACGGTTCGGGGCTCGGCTCGCCCCTCACCCAAATTTTTTTTCCACTTCGTTCCAGAAAAACTTTGTATATCCCTGACGTTAAGTGAAATAAAAATGGGTCGCGGTTGCTATCACAACAGATAATCTCGGCTATCGCCTCGCAATTAATAAAAAGTTGGGGGCAGACAAAAATAAAAAGAATTATAAATATAGATAATTTACAAACAATAATATGAAGAAAAAAAGTCTACTAATTATAATTATTGCACTTGTAGCAATTTTATCTCTATTTTTTCTCTTTGAGAAACAACAACCAGATAAGACAATAAAGATTGGGTATAAGGAACATATTGGTTATCTCCCCTTATTTGTTGCTTATGATAATAGCTATTTTGATGACGAAAATATAAAAGTGGAAACAATCAAATTTGAATCTACTGATTTGATGGTTAAAGCGTTAATTAGTGGAGATTTAGATGTTTTAATCGGAATCAATACATTGACAGCTTTTGCTGCCGAACAAGCTAGCCCAAATAAATTAAAAATTTTCACAGGACAAGTTTATACAACCGAAGAATATGCAGATGAGATAATTGTCTCAAAAGATTCAGAATTATCTTCTATTCAAGATTTGAGAGGTAAAAAAATCGGGCTTATGCCCGGTTCAGGTTTTACTGAATTTATGAAGATTATCCTAGAAAAAAATAATCTCTCGGAAAATGATGTTGAACTAAGCCAAATGGAGTCAAAAATATTGCTTCAAGCTTTAGCTAATAAAAATATTGACGCTGTTCTTGCTCTAGAACCTTTGGGGACCATGGCAGCTGAAAAGAATATTGGGAGACAACTCATAGGAGCACCTTTTGCTAGATACATAATAAACCCCTTTCCTATCGCTGTTGGAGTTGTGAGATCTGATTTTTCAAAACAAAATTTTGACAAATTGACAATCGCAACAGACAAAGCCATTGATTTTATTAGACAAAATTCGCGGAGATCAAAAGAGATAGCTTCAAAATGGACTAATATGGATTTAAACACAACTCTAAAGATCAAACTAAATCGTTTTGAGAAACTAGAAGAGATGGACAAAGCACAATTACAAAAAGTAGCAGATTTGTATGTAGAGTTTGGTTTAATTGATAAACCCATTAATATTTCGAATATGTTTAGGGAGAAATAATATGCTCTCAATAAAAAATCTATCAGTTAAATTTAATCATTTTGAAGTTTTGGATAATTTAAGTTTTAATGTTAAAGATAATGAGTTTATCGCAGTTTTTGGTCCAAATGGATGTGGAAAAACAACCTTGCTTAAATCTATTGCTGGGATAATAGAATATAACGGAACGATACTAATAAATGACAAAAAACCGAAAGACTCTAAAATTGGCTTTGTTTTTCAGTCTTATTCTGATTCGCTTCTGCCTTGGAAAACAGTTATTGATAATGTTGCCTTTCCTCTTGAAATAAACGGGGTTGAAACAAACAAGAAGCACAAGATAGTAAAAGATTTTTTGAGAGGAACAATTTTAGAAGAATTTCTTGATTATTATCCTTATCAAATTTCTGGAGGAATGCAGCAACTTACAAATATTGCTAGGGCCATAATTTTTGACCCTGAAATTTTATTACTTGATGAACCTTTTTCATCTTTAGATGAGGTATCTAAAACTCAAGTTCATGCAGAGTTACGGAAATTTTTAAAGCACAAAAAAGTCACTACTATTTTAGTTACTCATAATTATCAAGAGGCTGAAACATTGGCAGAAAGAATAATAAAACTATCAAAAAGACCAACAAAAATAACAGATATAAAAGAAAGTGAGAAATAAATATGAAAGATTATAAGAAAACTATTCAGAATATTTGGAACAAATCTGCAGTAGTTATAATACTTATAATTTTATGGTTTATCGTAACTACTTTTAATTTTATAGACCCAATTTTTTTATCAACGCCACAGGAAACATTAACTAAACTTTTCCAATTACTTTTCTCTGGTAATTTATTGCCTGACTTATCAATGACTATTTTTCGATTATTTATTGGTTTAGTTCTAGGAAGTTTTGTCGGGATAACTTTAGGGTTAGTTATTGGCTATTCAAAAAATGTATATGAAAAATTTGAGTTTATTATAGAGTTTTTAAGATCTACCCCCACTCCAGTCTTGTTTCCACTTTTTCTTTTATTCTTTGGAATTGGAGAGACCGCTAAAATTTTGCTAATAGCCTGGGCGTCTTTTATGTTGCTTATCATAAATACTTCCTATGGAGTTAGGCACGGCAAAGAAACAAGAATTATAACTGCAAAATTATTCAAAGCCAATGATTTTCAAATTTTTTCAAAAATAATCTTTCCAGGTGCTTTGCCTTATATCTTTTCAGGATTAAGAATTGCTGTTTCTCATACTTTAGTTGTTGTAATTTTTATTGAGATGTTTATCGGAACAAATGTGGGTTTAGGTATCAGGATATTAAATGCTCAATATCTATTTAAGACTGCCGAAATGTATGCAATAATTATAATTAGTTCTGTCCTTGGATATTTATTAAATAAAGCGGTTCTGTCTGTGGAAAATAAAATATTGCACTGGACAAAATACTAATAGTAGACTTTTTTTCAAATTGTTAAAATACTGCCCCCAACCTTAAAAAATTTAGAAATTTTTGCGCGACCCATTTTTACTTGCTCACTATTGTTCGCACCCCACTGCGCTCTCCCTACGCTTCGCTCCACTCGGGACGCCTAACAAGGGATATACGGTTCGGGGCTCGGCTCGCCCCTCACCCAAATTTTTCTTCCACTTCGCTCCAGAAAAACTTTGTATATCCCTGACGTTATACACAATATGACTCAGACACTAACAACGCAATAATTCTCCTCAAAATATGAGAAAACCATTTAAAAAATCGCTTAATCAAATCCCCTTGGAACAAGCTCATGGCGGAACTGGAAGTAGGCAACTTATACTCTCTAAAGATGATGACGTTTCAAAATATTTTGAGGCAATGACAAAAGGCTATTTAAAGTCTGGGGGTATGTTTGATTGGCATTTACATCAAAATATTGACGAACTATTTTTAGTGACGAAAGGGTCTGGAGTTATTGAGTTTAAAAATAGTGATTCTTGGGAATATAATGGAGGGGATTTGATTTACATACCGGCAAATATTGAACACAAAATTATTGCGTCCGAGAAAGCTGACAATGAATTTTTCTTTATTAGATTGCAAGGTGAATAGTGTCTGAGTCATACAGCGTATAACACTCGTTAAATTCAATTGGCGGGCGGCGAAATATTTAAATAACTAAAATAACATCTTTTCTTATGAAAACATGGTTAAAAGGAGGTTTAATAGTAGTGGGGATTTATATTTTACTAACCCTTGTTTTAATTCCCATGGAATCTTATTGGGACAAGGGGGAAGGATTTTTTATTACAATTTGGGCTCTTCCGTCATTTGTTGGAATGTTAATAAGCTCTTTTATACCACTATTACATAATTCATCGTCATTACTTTCGTCATTGTTAGATCTGACTATCTTGATTATTACATCGCTTACCTTCTGGTTTCTGATAGGATCACTAATTGGATTAATTATCGGTAAAATAAAATCCAAAAGACAGTAATAAATTTTTCGCCCGCCAACTCTTCGGAATTTCTCTTCGAGAACCGCTCGTAGCTATTCCTCGTCCTCTTTTGTATTTGAATGGAGAAGAACTTAACAACAGATTAAAAGGTTTCATTCATTGCATTCATTCCACCCAAATTTGCTTTTAGTATCTGCGGGGCAAACTTCTTTTAATCGTAACGTTATGTGAAATAAAATTTTACACTTTTTGTTTTTTTGTGAACGGTGATTGGCGAGGGGGGACGAATGTGAACGATTGGTAACTTAAATATTTTTAAAAATATGACTCTCGATTTCTTAAAAAATAAAATTTCGGAAGAAAAAATGGCTACTGGTCTATATCATGCTACTATAAGTAACTCAATTAAAAGTTCACAAATAGATCATATTTTAACAAAGAAGGAACAGGCTATTTTATTGGTTTCTCATTTATTCGATTTAGTAGAAATAAAAAACTTTAAAAAAGCTAAACTATATCTCACCGCTACTTTTGTCGCTAACAATTATAAAATTAAAGATGACAATGATCTAACATTTCAAATGGCCATTGCAGTCGATGCAATTGATAGAGTAAGGGCTTTTTTCAAACAGATACCACGAGAAAGTCATAAATTTTTTAAACAAAAATTTTTATTTGATAAGGATGCAGAACCAATTCAAAAATTTTTAGTGATGCAATGGTATGTCGCAAATTGCAAAATAATTGATCCTATTTTCGAGTCAGCAATAAAAAAATTCAAGATAGTAGATGAGGAATAGAACTAAATTTCTTCTAATAATAAAACTCTATCGCCCAATTTAGTAAACAGCTTGAAAAAGCCTATTTTTAAGGTAAAAACAGACTCTTGACATTACTATATCAGTATAGTAATATAGTAAGTGATATTACTACATCACTTAAAAAGTGTACAAAATATATGGAGGAAATACTTAAATACGTACAAAACCAGCTCATCCAAGCCCCTTTCCGCCTTAAATCCTACATCCAGGACGAGCAAGGCAAAAAATACCCACAAAGGAATATCTACATCAAAATTGATAAATACTTCCGGGATTTTTTGTACAACCCAAGCGCTCAAGACCGATGGATCATAATCCCCGGCCTTCGAGGTGTCGGTAAAACTACTATCCTCGCACAACTTTTCTTAAGCCATCATCAAGAAGTCGGCGATCATAGGATCCTCTACGTCTCGTTGGATGAGGTTGTAAATGTGCTTGGCTCGTCGCTGAAAGATGTTTTGAGCGCATACGAAAAAATAATCGGCGAAAGTTTCGAAAAACTCACTAAGCCAATTTTTATTTTTATTGATGAAGCGCAATACGATACCAAGTGGGCATCGGTATTAAAGTCGGTGTATGACCGGTCAAATAAAGTGTTTATTGCGTGCAGCGGCTCATCAGCCGTTTCCTTACAGACAAATCCGGATGTGATCCGTCGTTCCATTTTCCAAAAACTTTTTCCGACCAGTTTCTCTGAATTCTTAATGATTCGTGATGGCAAATTCCCGATCAAAGACCTAAAAAAAAATATAAAAGATGCTTTGTTCAGTTCTAATTCTGCTAAAGACGCCTACGAAAAGCTAAAAAAATATGAACAAAGCGTAGTGAGTGCTTGGTCATCCATAGACCGAAACTATATCGACGAATATTTGAAGATCGGCACTTTACCGTTCGCCATCCGAATTAAAGACGAAGTACGCGTATATCAAACTATCACCTTACTCTTAGATAAAGTAATCAACCAAGACGTTCAAAGTCTGGGTCGTTTTGATACAAAAACTCTTATCCATATCAAGAGGGTATTATTTCTGCTGGCCGAATCCGACGTGGTAAGCATACAGAAACTTGCTACAACGCTTGAGACAAGCGTAAACACCATCTCCAATATTCTTGAAGTGATAGAACAGGCCGAATTGCTTATTCGGGTTATGCCTTACGGCTCGAACTCTAAGAAAGTCAGAAAACCATCTCGCTACCAGTTTATGTCATCGGCAATGCGGTCGGCATTTCTTTCCATTGCCGGTAATGAGCAAATTTTCTCCAGCCAGAAAGGTCGCCTTATGGAGGACATCGTTGCCATGACTTTATATCGGGAGTTCGTAGCCAGTAGTCGTGGCGCGTTAAATTACGACAGCTCAAAATCCGGTGCCGACTTTATTCTTACTATCGCCGGTAAAAACATTATTCCGATTGAAGTTGGCATAGGTGAAAAGCTGGGCACCCAAGTCCGAAGCACAATGAAAAAAGTTGGATCAGCTAAATACGGCGTAGTGATATGCCAAGCCTCGCTTAAGTTGTTAGAAGACGCGAATGTGGTTAAGGTACCGCTAGACTACTTCTTGTTGATTTAAAAAAATGAACAAATATGGTATTGTGTGAACGAATTCGCCCCCCTTGATTGAACGAAAAAAAACAAAAAGTGTAAAATTTTACATCGCCTAACAGCGTGTATGTGGTTCCGCTCCTTGTACCTCGTCGCTCCACCCATATTTGCCTACGCTTCGCTACGGCAAACATCGCATACACGCGAACGTTATACGACATGCCTGCCTCGCTTTGAAAATCAATAGTTTTATAATATATCAGTTCATAATAAGTATATGAGATTATTGAAACAAAATATTATAAAAATAATTTTATTAACAACTATACTTTTTGTTATTGGTACGCTTTTAAGTTTTATATTTCCCCTTGGTTATCCTTGCTTTAAGGGTCTATCTAGTATTGGTTTACCATTTGCATATTATTGTTATGATAAAACTCCTTGGGCTGGCCAAGATCCATGGTGGAGAAATTATTTTGAGCCTACTTTCTTTTTGTTCAATTTAATTTTTTGGTTTATTGTATCAATATTTATAATTTGGGTCTATAAAAAGAAAAAATAGCTCGGCAGGCACGCTTCGCCCTTCTGGTTCGCGACATTGCATTTTCGCACCCTTGGTGCTCACCTCATATAACACGGGCTTTAAGGTTTGTTCATTGCATTCACTACACCCAAATCGCTTTCTTAATTAACAGAATTAAAGAATGGAAAGCGACATCTTAAAGCCCGCGCACGTTAAGTGAAATAATTTTTTGGGCTATACCTTTTAAAAACATGAGTTACTACATAATCATTCGAGGCCCGTTAGGAAGCGGAAAATCAACAATATCCGAGAAACTCGCTCATAAATTGGACGCAGAGCATGTTCACATGGACGAGGTGCTCGAACAGAATGGTCTTGATAAAATGCCGCCTGACGCTCCTTGTATTTCAGCGGAGAATTTTATAAAAGCAAATGAAATTGTATTACCAGAAGTAAAGCAACTTTTAGACGACGGCAAAATCGTCATTTTTGATGCATGCTTTTACCACAAAGAAGTCATCGAGCACCTCGTCCAAAACCTTCCATATGAACATTACATTTTCACATTAAAAGCGCCGTTGAAGCTTTGCGTCCAAAGAGATAATGATCGTCATAAAACTCACGGTAAGGGAGCAGTAGCCGCTGTTTATTCGCTCGTTTCTCGTTTCGATTATGGCAATATTGTTGATGTTACCGGAAGCCTCGAAGATGCGTTAAAAGATATTCTCTCTTATCTGCCGACGCCCAAAAATTAAATCATTTAACACTGCGTAAGCGGCTATGAAATAGCCAGAAATTTCTTTACTATTTTTTAGATTTTTTTGGCAACTTATTTCAGGTCGAACATAGCTTGTGGTATAATTTAGATCAGATTTTAATATTAACCAACAAAATTATGAAATCACCAGAAAATCATTCAATGGAACAGCAAGTAGAAAAATTTGAAAAAGAGAGACAGTCAGAAGAAGAACAGGCTCTCAATCTATTGCTAGATGAGTTAAAAGAAAAACCAAGAGCTTTAACCGCAGTTGAAAATATTTTTCTAAAACGGCAGTTAGATAGAATTGATACAGCATTAAGGAGACCACATGAAGATGGAGTTGAACAAGATGATTTAAACATAAAATCAGGTACAATAAGTAAGCTACTTAAAAAGGAATAACATAAATATTGCCAAAAAATAATAATAAGGAATAGAAATTTCTGGCTACATCACATAACAAAGAGTATGCGGTTCAGGGCTGGCACACTTTTATATTTAATTATGGAATTGTGATAGCCCTTCACCCAAATTTTTTGTTCCGCTATCGCTCCACAAAAAACTTCGCATACTCTTAAACGTTATATTCAATTTGCCCCCTTACTATAATCCAATAGATTTATAATTTCGCTAAAACATAGATTAATTATGAATATAAGAGGACTTTTTAAGCCAACTTTAAGTAAAATCGCTCTCCTGATTGTCATTTTAGTATTAACCTTTTTTATTCCAAAGTCTTCTCATGAATTATGTGAGAAAATTATTCCCGAAGATCTGACTATGGTTAGTTGCTATCAAAGATCTATAAATGGAATTGGTTATCCAATTTTCTACGGAGAGCGATTTCTAGGTTATGTAATAATTTGGAGATTTTATCCGTTAATGTTTGTAATAAATCTTGTCATTTATTACATTTTATCTTGCGTAATTATTTTTCTTTTCCAAAAGTTCAAAAAATAAACGCTTGGGGGCAAACTTTGATTTTTTCCTGCGGAACGTTGCACTAAATTTCTGCCCTTTGGGGAATATAACACGCATTAACCGACTACGCTTAGCTGCACCTCGCTCCGTCCAAATCGGCTTCACCGACTTCGGTTAATGTGATTTTATATGAAATACATGTTTTCCTTTTAGGGCTATCGCCCCAGCTCTTAAAAAGAATCGGATTTTGTTTTATTAATTGCTATTATAATATTTGACTAAATACTTAAAAATGGAATTCAACCCAAACAACACAATCGTTCAGCTCTGTATTCAAGGGATGAATATGGACGAAAATGACCAGCCCGACGAAGCAAGCAAACTATTCTACCAAGCTTGGAACGAAGCGACTGATGACTTTGAAAAATTCATTGCTTCTCATTTTTTGGCTCGGCGCCAAAAAGATGATCACGAAAAATTAAAATGGCTCAAAACGACCTTACGGTTTGCGCAAAGAATAAATGACGACACTATTAATAGTGCTTACCCTGCTCTATATATAAACATTGCAAAATGTTATGAAGGATTAGGTGATCCTGATAAAGCAAAACAAAATAATCAATTAGCTTCTTCGTTTAAGAAAAAACACTTTGATAAAGGTCCCTTTTATCATGGGACAAAAGCGGATTTACAGGTTGGTGATTTATTGACAGCGGGACGAAGTTCTAATTACAAATCTGACCTTAAAATAAATCATATTTATTTCACAGCCCTAGTGAATGGGGCGGGACTTGCTGCGACACTAGCAAGAGGAGATGGGCGTGAACGTGTGTATATAGTTGAACCGACAGGAAGTTTTAAAAATGATCCGAACGTTACAGACAAAAAATTTCCTGGCAATTTGACGCGCTCATATCGTACCCAAGCGCCATTAAAAATCGTTGGTGAAGTAACTGATTGGGTAAGACAAACACCCGAGGAACTCCAAAAATGGCGTGAAAGATTGGCCAACACCAAGGGAGATATCATTAATTAATTCCCGAGATATTCATACGCCCAAAACAAAAAAACAAAATTGAATTCTTTTTAAGAGTGATTTGCTATCGCAAATCAAAGAAAAACATATACATCAACTAACAGCGTATATGCGGTTACGGCTTTTATACAAAAGCCTCCACCCATATTTTGCTCCGCTACGCTCCGCAAAACATCAGATACACGCAAACGTTATATGACATGCAGGGTTCCCCTTCTTACCTTAAGAGGGGAAAATTTTTAATTTTAAGATATAAATATCGTACCTTAGGGTTGATGATAGATTTCTCTCATGATAAATTTTTGCTGTCTTTGACTTTTTCTCTATGATATGATATAAATCTTTATTGCCCTTTAACAAAAATCTATTCAAAAGAAAGGCACAGCATGCAACGCCTCTATGACACCGCGGTGTATGAGATTCACAGGCTAAGCAATGGAATCCCCGTGTACGTAAACAGGCCTCCAATACAGCTTGATGAAGAAATTAAAATTTCTGTGGTTCTAAAAAATATTGGGAGTTGCGCGGATCCGAAAGAGTGGCCTGGACTTGCCCATTTCTTCGAACACATGACTTTTGATGGCACCAAGAGCTATCCTTCCCCAGAGCTTCTCGTAGTACCCATTGAAAAAGAAGGTGGCAGAGTTGGAGCAAATACCTCTAAGGCGAGAACGGTTTTTTACTTAAAAATTCTTTGGCAAGACGTTGGCTTGTTTATTGATCGCATTTTTGAGATCATTGCTCATCCCAAATTCACGCAAGAGAATATTGATCGGGAAAAAAGCGTTATCGAGCAAGAATATTTTAGATACCACAAAAATCCTGATTACGTCTTGAGAAGCGCGCTAGATTCACTCCTATACAATGGCCATCCCTTTTCCCATAACATTATTGGCACGCTGGAATCTATTCGATCAATAACAAAAAACGAACTTTGGCTCTATCACTCCAAATACTATCACGCGGGAAATATTGCGATAGTTTGCGCGGGAAGCGTATTGGATCCGCAAAAACTTATAGCGCTCCTTGATGGATTTTTTGGAGCAATGAAAACAAAAGACTCTGCACATATAGCCCCTGTTCCTTCCCTCCCCACTAAAACATTCCCTGTTGAAAATCCGGATTTTGGCAGAGATAGGGCGTGTTATATATATTCCTTGCCCAGATCTTCAATCCAAGAACAATTTGCTTTTAATAGCCTTGCTAAATTTATAAGCGGAAGCAAATATTCACCGCTCTTACGCGAGTTGCGAATAAAAAAAGGTTGGGTCTATGAGTCAGGATTAGTTAATATGATTAAGGGCATAGATCAAGATATTGTTGAGGTTGCATTTCCGGTAAAGAGAAAAAATTTCGATGAAGCATACCAGATATTTCTTGATATTCTCTCTTCAATCAATAAAGGAGAATACGAAGAGTATGCCGCCAAGCAAAAAAAAATAAGAAGAACATGCTTCCAGCATCCCCTTGATACTTCCGATAGTGTTATACAATCAATCTTGCGCGACGAAAAGCATTTGTCTCATAGGGAAAGGGAGGCGATATCCAACTCCATCACCCTCGAAAACATTCTAATATGCCGCGATATCATCCTTTCATCAAAGCCATTCATTTTTAAAGCGTTAATCTAAAAATATAAGCTCCGAATTTCTCGAAGCTTTTTTATGTTGAAAAAACTTATTTTTTATCGTATAATACTTCTATACTTTAAATTACGAAGTTACCCCATTTTCTTTGAAGCCTTAAATTAATAATAAATAAAACCATATGCCAAACCCGGAAATGGGCGGATATGCGCCCGAAACATCCGAGTCAGAACTCGCGGCTGGGATAAGCGAGCGCGCGAATACAGCCAGCGAAAAAATACAAAGCAGGGTCCAGGAGACTTTTTTGCCAAATATTCAAAAGCTCGGCTCCATGGCTGAGTCTTGGCTATCGGGCATACAAAGCGATTTCCATAATTTGGCGCAAGACCCTGAAGATGAATCGGGCGGCGGCAAATATGCTGATTGGACGCCCGATGAAATCAAAGAACTCTATTCAGTTTTATACGGAGAAGAATTGGAAGACGAATAATACTATTTAGATACTTTTATATCTTTGTATTTTTACAACAACATCTCTTTTTAACGAAGAGTTTTAAGGTGTGTGAGGGAAAATCGTTACATTTCGCAATGCAATGTTTACGCTTGAAAAAAATTTATGGAACACAATACTTCATGGGGAGGGGTGGCTGGATTGGCGTGTACTTGCGTTTATTGACACTTTTGCCTATAATTTAAACCAGTAGTACCCATAAATGGGTACCCACGGGACATAAATCATAAATTTAGCCGTAGTGAGCAAAGCCGAACTATGGAAAAAGACTATATTTTAGACCTGATGAGATCAAAAAAAACCGTCTTTACTTTTAAAGACCTAATTTTAATTTGGGGAGAATCCGATGTGAATTTCGTAAAGAAAAAAATTCACCGCTATGTCAAAGCCGGCAAAATGAATTCCGTGCGCAAAGGCATTTATTCCAAGGATGAAAGTTATGACAAATACGAACTGGCAACGAAAATATACACGCCCTCATATGTGAGCATGGAGACGGTTTTGGGGGCGGCCGGAATAACGTTTCAGCTGTATGGTCAAATTTTTGTCGCGTCATATACGACGAAGGAGATAGAGTGCGACGGGCAGAAATACTCTTACCATAAAATCAAAGATACCATTCTCACCAATCAAGCCGGCATAGAGTCAAGAGAAAATTATAATATCGCTTCGCCCGAGCGAGCATTTTTGGATGTTATTTATCTGCACAAGGATTATCACTTTGATAACCTGTCCGTTTTGAATTGGGAAAAGGTGTACGAGATTTTACCCATATACGGAGGCAATAAACGAATAACAAAAATAGTAAAAATGTGTCGCGAAGCTGAAAATAAAAACTCCCGCCTGACAACGGGCAGGTAAAACAATAATGCTATGGCTCTTGATACTGCAAAACATAAAAGTATACTTATTAAAATCCTTAAGGATATTTACACTGATCCTGCTATCAGCCCGATTTTTGGATTCAAGGGTGGCACGGCCGCCGCGTTTTTCTATGGTCTCAACCGTTTTTCGGTAGATTTGGATTTTGATTTGCTTAATGCCGAAAAGGAAGATTATGTATTTGAACGCGTCAAAGCTATCCTTGAAAATTACGGGAAATTAAAACAGGTAAGGAAAAAAAAGTTTAACCTTTTTTATGTCCTTTCTTATGACGATAAAGATATTAACGCTCAAAATGTTAAGGTGGAAATCAATCGTAGGAAGTTCGGCTCACAATATGATGTGAAATCATTCCTTGGTATTTCTATGCAGGTAATGATTAAGGAGGACATGGCCGCCCATAAGCTTTGCGCGATGTACGAAAGAATCGGCAAGACGAACCGCGATATTTTTGATGTGCAATTTTTCCTTGCTCATGATTGGCCAGTGAATAAAAAAATAGTTGAGGAGCGCATGGGTATGACCTATAAAGAATTTTTGAAAAAATCCATTGCCATCATGGAAAAATTTGACGACAGAGACATTCTTGCCGGTATGGGCGAATTATTGACCGAAAAACAAAAAGCATGGGCAAAAACCAAGCTCAAATCGGAAACATTATTTTCGCTCAGACTAGCATTGGAAAAGGAAAAATAATATAGCCTTATACTCAAAACTATATGGAAAACCCAGAATTCCTCAAAGAAAAATACGGCTTGCATAAGAGCGAAGAAGTGGAAAAGGCCGCCCAGCGCACCGAGGCGCGTACGGGTGAGCGCGTGCCTGAAAATTCCTCGGAGCGCATTCAAAACTACCTGGACCGCTTCAAAGAAATTACTGACCGCGAAGACGTGGACGAACGAGAACACGGAGTGGAGGCATTAAAGCGCGTTCTCTACAACAAATTCGTCATCAAGCCAAAAGACATTCCCGAGAACTACTTTGAGAACCAACGCAGAATCGCTCGCGAGCTGGGCCATGGCGATATTGAAATTACTGACGAAATGCGAGAACAGCACGCCGAGGTCATAGTTGCTGACCAAAAAAGCTCGCTGGACACGTGGGTGGACTACTTTGCCTCGCCTGACGCCACCTACCCCGACTGGCTCAAATACTATGCCACAAGAAACATGCTTGGCATGGGCGAATATGATAAAGAAAAAAAGCAGTTTACCAAACGCTCAAAGGGCACGACTAAACCATTTCCTGACTTAAATCGCGAGGCCTTATCCTATGTGCTAGACGCGATTGATAAAAAATACTCCGGAGAAAAAACCAGTCTTGCCGCGCTTGAAGCTGAAGACAAGGAAAAATTTGAAAAACTCCTGCAAGGAGAAAATTTCTCCAAGCTCTACGCTTGGGCAATAGAAAAAGTCACGCCTGCGGAAAAAGACTTGCTCACTGTTACCGAGGGTGCATGGGTGAAGTATGAAAAAGACTCTGACCATATGCCGTTAGTGGAGTCCCTCCAAGGCCATGGCACGGGCTGGTGCACGGCCGGGGAAAAAACTGCCCAAACCCAGTTGAAAGGCGGAGACTTTTATGTTTACTATTCTCATGACCAAAAAGGGCGACCTACTATTCCTCGATCTGCCATCAGAATGCAGGAAAACAAAATTGCCGAAGTGCGAGGCATAGCCGCGGAACAAAACCTTGATCCCTTTATTGGAGTCGTGGTGCAGGATAAACTCAAGGAATTTCCTGATGGCAAGGCGTATGAAAAAAAAGCGGGAGACATGAAGCTTCTGACTGAAATTGAAAACAAAGTAAATACCCTTCGACAGGGCTCAGGGGCTACGCCAAGACAGGAACTCACTAAAGACGAACTTATTTTTCTCTACGAAATCAATTCTTCTATCCAAGGATTTGGTTACAAAAAAGATCCACGTATTGATAAAATTCTTGCTTCCAGAGATATAAAGGAAGATATCTCAACTGCCCTTGATGTATCCAAGGACAAAATTAGCCTAACTAAAAAAGAAGCTCTGCGTAGTGGTATAGTATTCCATTACGGTGATCTTAACCTGTCTAGCATTAAATCTCCCGAAGGACTTACATTGCCCGAAAAAATTGGCGGTTTTCTTAATCTGTTCAACCTCCAATCAGCCGAGGGACTTGAACTACCCAAGAGTATTGGTGATGGTCTTGGCCTGAATGGTCTCCAATCAGCCAAAGGGCTTGAGTTGCCCGATAGCATCGGTGGCGATCTTAACTTAAACAGCCTCAAATCTGGTAAAGGGCTTAGGTTACCCAAGAGTATTGGCGGCAGTCTTTTCCTGCCCAACCTCAAATCAGCCGAAGGGCTTGAATTACCTAAAAGCATTGGTAGTCTTGACCTGCGTAGCCTCCAATCAGCCGAAGGGCTTACATTGCCCGAAAATCTCAGTGGGAGTCTTTATTTGGATGATCTCGAATCAGCCCAAGGGCTTACTCTCCCCAAGAGTATTGGCGGTCGTCTTAACCTAGCCAACCTCCAATCAGCCGAGGGACTTGAACTACCCAAAAGTATTGGTGGCGATCTTTTCCTGTCTAAACTTAAATCAGCCGAAGGGCTTACTTTACCCGAGAGTATTGGTGGTTGTCTGGAGCTAAATAATCTCAAATCAGCCGAAGGGCTTAGGTTTCCCAAGAGCATTGGCGGTAGTCTTAACCTGCGTGGCCTCCCATCGGCCGAAGGGCTTGAGTTGCCCGAAAGTATCAAAGGTGAAGTTATCCTGTTTAGCCTCCCATCGGCCGAAAAAGATGCTTTGCGCAAACAATATCCACATCTTAAAATAGTCTAGTCAAAGGTAGTAAAAATACAATATTTTATGAAACAAGACACTTCATGGGGAGAGGTGGCCGAATGGTACGGTTCGCTTCTTGATGAAAAAAATACATACCAGCGCGAGCTCATCCTTCCCAATCTCACATCCAGAATGAATATTCAAAAAGGTGAAACTATACTTGACCTTGCCTGCGGCGAAGGGTTTTTCTCGCGCGAATTTTATAAACGTGGCGCAAATGTCATCGGAGTTGATATTTCAAGAGAACTCATAGAAATTGCCAAGAAGAAATTAGAGCAAAATAAACTTTCTACTAAAAGAAAAATTGAATTCTTCACCTCCCCTGCCTCGCGCCTCAATTTCATCAAAGATTGTACCGTAAATGCCATTACGATAATATTGGCGCTCCAAAATATTGAAAATATCAAAGAAGTTCTACGCGAATGCGAGCGCGTCCTCAAAGAGCGCGGGAGCATATTTATTATAATGACACACCCCGCCTTTCGTATACCCAAGGCAAGCTCGTGGGGCTGGGATAAGAATACAATACAGTATAGAAGAATTGACACCTATCTCACGGAACAAAAAATCCCGATAGAAATGGCTCCGGGGAAAAATTCATCCCAGTATACGCTCACCTTTCACAGGCCATTGCAATATTACTTTAAGGCTATGAAAAAAAATAATTTGTGCGTAGCTGATCTTGAAGAATGGGCATCAAACAAAATAAGCGCCCAAGGCCCAAGAGCCGGCGCGGAAAACTTTTCCCGCAAAGAAATCCCGCTGTTTCTTTATATGGAATGTAAAAAAACAGTTTAAAATTTATCTCAAAAAATATTATTTTTTCAGTCTTGTCATCCCCCCGATGGCTATCGGGGGGATCCATGATTCTAATACTGGATTTCCCGAAAGCTTTCGGGAGGCCGGAATGACATATGATAAAATGTTTATAATCAATCTTCCCGTCATTCTGAGCTCCTAGCGAAGAATCTCGAACATTAATTTTACTAAAATTGTGGATTCTTCGGAGGCCTAGAATGACAAATATAAATTATATCTTTAAAATGGATTTATAATACCATCTATGAAACTTCACCGATTCTTTGGAGATTTTTATTTTACTTCACCAACAATCATAATCTCGGATATAACTCTCGTCAATCAAATAAAAAACGTTCTTCGTCTCAAGGAAGGAGCGTCTATTATTTTGTGTGACAATAAAAACAATGAAACAATAGCGAATATCATCAAAATTCATGGCAAAAGCATAGAATGCGAGATAACAAAAGTTGTAAAAAATATAAATGAACCAAATAGGCACATTGTTTTATACTGCTCGCTTCTCAAGCGCGAAAATTTTGAGCTTGTCATACAAAAAGCAACAGAGATTGGAGTGAAGGAAATTGTTCCCCTGCTGTGCGAACGAACAATAAAATTGAGTTTAAAAAAAGAACGGCTGAAAAAAATCGCGCGAGAGGCCGCGGAACAATCGGGACGAGGAATAATCCCGCAATTCCACGAAATACAAAATTGTTCTGACGCTCTTATGTCCGCGCAATCCAATTCAAAAAATATTATTTTTGAACCACTATCGCCACTCTTCAAGCCCATTGATATTGATGATAATGCTCGTATCGGCATATTCATTGGCCCCGAAGGTGGCTGGAGCGATAGTGAGTTGTCGCTCGCATATTCGCTTGCTGAATCTCAAAAAAATTATTTCATTTCTTCCCTTGGGAAACTCACCCTTCGCGCCGAAACCGCCGCGATTGTCGCCTCATTTTTACTTATCTATAATTGACAAAATCATTACAAGGTATAAGGTATATATGTTATTTGTTCATTAACACAAACCTTCAACGAAAGGATAGCCGTGAAAATATTCTTGAAATGCTTCGCTTTAATATGCCTTGTTTCATTGTTCGCATATATGATTTCTTCAATACTATATAAAATCCACCATGAAGCTGAGGAGTTAGATTCAATCGCCTTTCAAGAAGAATATGCCATTGCCATAAGGGCGATGGATATGATGTTGCCCTATTTGGACACAGAGCAAAAAAACGCATTGGAACAGCGCATCATAAAGATAGAATCCGCCGGCATACCCGATCGTGATGAATTGTGTAGCGATAGCTTTGCTTCTGTTCTGCAAGATATGGTTATGGAAAATTGTTGTTGGGCAAAAAGAAAGGTTGAAGCGCTTGATGTCTCCTGCGAAGACGAACCGGAAAATATAGAAAAAATCCTTGCTCCGGTTCCTCGTGAAAAGGTTTGGGAGCTGTCATGGCAAGTCAATGATCTGCATTTTGCCATTCATCAGAAAACAGAAAGCTTTCCGGATCTCGGAATCAAAGAAACAAGAATTAATAAATCCATAGACACCATTAAAGAGCTCTTTGCTAAAATACAATGAACCCAAAAAAGACAGTCACAAGACTGTCTTTTATTAAAACATCAAACTCTTGATTTTTTCATAAATTTATACTATAATATATTATAAATCAAACAGGGTGTTTGATTTCGCTCTTTACAGCTGTTTTTGGAGTGGATGGCAATGGTGAAAAACATATTCTTCATCTTATTAATGAATTTTATACTTATTGGGTGTGCATCGCATGATGAACATCCAACAAAAATTCAAAAACAACCGCTATCTAAAAAAAATTATCCCATAAGAATAAAAAATCTAACATCCCATTCGCTTGGAAGAACACAAGATGATAGATATAAAATCAAGCTTAGGGTAACAGATAAAAATATCTTAAAAGGAAATTTTCACGCTGAAGCCATAATTGATGGATTATCCCATCCGATGGAGTACGCTGGCGATGGAGAATTTGTCTACTACCATCACATTGAGTGCGCGACAAGCCTTAAGTTCCAATTTAAAATTTATTATGCAAACTTTTCGCTTTTTTCTGACGAAGATTGCAAGTATGATATATATCTTGATCCTCAAGCAGACGCGCACACAACTACCATTGCCCCGTCGGCGGAAGAAATAGTCGTAAGCCAAGAAAAAATAGTCTTCTCGTGCAGAGAAGATTGTGAAAAATGCTTTTCAGATAATATTTCCATTCTCAATAAAGGATTGAAGCCAATAACGATACGTGAAATCGCCATTCACGATGAATCCCCCGATGAAAAATCGCGCGATTTTTCCTGCCACCTCAATGGGATTACATTGCCGACTTCCATAGATTGCGGAAAGGGAATTGCCCTGTCGATCTCCTCCAAACATTGCGGACATCAAACATCGGGAACGCTCGTAATCAAGACCGACAATAAAAAACAGCCCGAAATAAAAATACATCTTAACGGCATGTGTGCCGAAAAAACAATCTCAAAAAGATAATTAGTTCTTTCTAGCAAAAAAAATAAAGCCGACGCAATACAGTCGGCTTTTTCATTGAAAAAAAACAAGAAATAATATATAATAGCTTTACACTTTATTAATATAAATTTTTATGAAATTTCTTTGGGGATACATACGGCTTAATAAAAAAATATTATTTGGCGCGCTTTTTTTAGCAGCGATTAACCAGATTTTTTCGCTTTTGGATCCGCAGATATTTAGGCTGATAATAGATAACTACGCGAGCAAGGCTATAACTTTGCCTCCGCAAGGATTCATACAGGGAGTTGTCCTATTGCTCTCGGCGTCAGTTGGTGTTGCCCTCGTATCCAGGGTAGCAAAGAATTTTCAAGACTATCTTGTTAATCTCATCACCCAGAGAGTGGGAACGCGGCTCTATTCCGACGCCATCAAGCATTCATTTTCTCTCCCCTATTTCGCGTTTGAAGATCAAAGATCGGGCGAACTTCTGCAAAAGCTCCAAAAAGCAAAAACCGACAGCCAAAATGCCATTTCAAGCTTTATTAATGTTATTTTTCTTTCCCTGGTGGGAATAATCTTTGTAATAATATATACGTTCTCGGTGTACTGGCTCATCGGTCTTGTATATTTTCTCATGCTTCCAGTTATGGGAACAATTGCTTTTCTTCTTAGCAAAAAGATACGGGGGGCGCAGGCAAAAATAGTAAAAGAGGCCGCTGACCTGGCAGGTTCAACAACGGAAACTCTAAGGAATGTCCAGCTTGTAAAATCATTGGGGCTTGAAAAGCAAGAAGTGAACCGCCTCAATAGCGTCAATGAAAAGATACTCGAGCTTGAATTAAAAAAAATCAGGCTTATACGCGCTTTTAGTTTTTCACAAGGGTCAATCATCAATATTATGCGATCACTGCTCTTGTTTCTTCTTCTGTGGCTGATATTCAGTAAAATTATAACTCTTGGCGAATTTTTTAGCATATACATCTATTCATTTTTTATATTTAGCCCGCTGTATGAGCTAAGCAACGTCGCAACGCAGTTTCAAGAAGCAAAAGCAAGCCTTGCCCAGCTGGAAAATGTTTTTAAAATAAAGCCAGAAGAAAAGCCGAAGGACGCAGTGATCATTAAAAATCTCACGGAAATAAAATTTGAAAACGTGCGATTCCTCTATCCTTCTTCCCAAAAACCGGTTTTGGAAAATATTTCCTTCAACGTAAAACGAGGGGAAACCATCGCTTTTGTCGGACAATCCGGCTCGGGAAAATCAACATTGCTAAAACTTATTGTCGGACTCTATAAGCCCAATTCCGGCGCTATCTCGTACAACAGCTCCGACAGCATACGAGTTGACTTTGAAGACCTAAGAAAACGCATAGGGTATGTCTCGCAAGACACCCAGCTCTTTTCGGGCGCCATTCGGGAAAATCTCTTGTTTGTCCAGCCGCAGGCGTCGGATGAAGACTGCTTGAGAGTGTTGAAGCTTGCCTCGGCTATGCCAATACTTGAGCGTGGCCGCCGAGGGCTTGAAACAAAAATAGGCGAAGGCGGAATAAAAATCTCCGGAGGCGAGAGGCAGAGGCTTGCCATTGCGCGCGCTCTTTTAAGAAACCCCGATATTCTCATTTTTGACGAGGCAACCTCAAGCCTTGATTCGCTCACGGAAAAAGAAATTACTCAAACTATACAAAATATTGAAAACATCCATCCTAACATGATAACAATTCTTGTGGCGCACCGCCTCTCAACCGTCGCGCACGCGGATAGGATTTATGTGCTTGAGCTCGGAAAAATAATAGAAACGGGCGCTCATGAAAAACTTATTTCCGCCCACGGCCTTTACTCCGCGCTCTGGCGAGAGCAGATTGCGGCAGAAAACACAAAAACAGAAGCGCCAGATGCCTTGGCGTAACCAAAAATGCCGAGAGTTTTCCTCAACATTTTTTTGATTTATTTTCCAAGATATGATATTGTAAAAAATGTGTTCTTTAAAAAATTCACAAAAAATATTTCGAAATAAAAATCTCACCGAACCGAAAGGAAAGTTGTATACATGACCCAAGTAAAAACAAGCGCGATCACAAGACTTATTGTGCTTTTGGTAAAGCCAAGCAAATACGACAGGGATGGGTACCTCCTTCGATTTATGAAAGGAGTTCTTCCTTCCAACAGCTTTGCCGCAATGTACAGCCTTACAAAATCAGCGTTTTCTTCTCCGGCGCTCGCCGGGCTTGCGTGCGAAATTCACGCGTTTGATGAAGTAGTATGGCGCCAAAAATTTGACGCGAAAAAAGAAATAAAAAAATATCTTAATGGCAACACCAAAGTGGTTGTGGCGTTTATTGGAGTTCAGACAAACCAATTCCCGCGCGCATGCGATATTGCCTCTCTTTGCAAAGAAGCCGGAGCTGAGGTGGTTATTGGTGGATTTCATGTGTCCGGCTCTATCTCAACCATGCTTGATGGCATTGCGGTAAGCGATGCAAGAAGAAGCGATGTCCCAAGCCCGCACATAATGCCTCCAGAGATTGACTCGCTTATGAAAAATGGAATTATTATTTTTCATGGCGAAAGCGAAGGAATGTGGAAAGATGTCTTAAGAGATATTGTCATGGGAAAACAAAAGCTGCTCTACCGCGGCGGTCTTCCCGACCTCACAAGCGCTCCTATTCCGGAGTTCCCGCCACGATATCTTGAAGACTTTGCTGGCTGTATGGAAACGCTAGACACTGGCCGCGGCTGTCCGTTTGCCTGCAGTTTTTGCACAATTATAAATGTACAGGGAAGGTCAAGCCGCTTCCGAAATCCAAAAGAAGTAGTCGCGAAAGTAAAAAAAATCTGCGGCCAAAAAAAGATCGCGTCATTCTTTTTTACTGACGACAACTTTGCGAGAAATCCCCACTGGGAAGAAATACTTGATGGCCTCATCGAGCTAAAAAAAAGCGGACATAACTTTACCTTCATGGTTGAAATTGACCTTGCGTCGCATAAAATTCCAAAATTTATTGAAAAGCTCGGTCGTGCCGGATGCTGGCAAGTATTCATCGGAATGGAAACGGTAAATCAAGAATCATTGAAAAAAGCGCAAAAAGGCCAGAATAAAGTTTCGGACTACCAGATGTTTTGCGATATGCTCCACGAAAATGGAATGATTGTCCAGGCGGGATATATTATCGGATTTGAAAACGACACGAAAGACAGCATACTAAGGGATGTTGCGACCATACAATCCATAGGAGTCGACAAGGTTGCTTTTTTTATCCTCACGCCCCTTCCGGGCTCTGAAGATCATATAAAAATGCACTGCGGCAAAATTCCAATGGATCCTGATTTCAATCTCTATGATTCTTTTCAGCCGGTATGCGAACATCCTCAAATGAGCAGAGCGGAGCTTTTAGAAGCTTATGAAAAATCGTGGAAAGAATTTTACAGATCTCATTACATGATTCGATCGCTCGAGCGTTGCCCGAAACATTACTACTGGTGGCTTTTTAAGATGTATGTATGGTATCGGAACAGCGCTCTGGGCGAAAAAACGCATCCCATGATGTGCGGATTTATGAAGCTCCGAAGCCGAGTTCGCGACAGGAGGCCCGGATACGCCATTGATTCAATCCCCGTGCATATAGCCAAAGAATTTTGGCGATATATGCAATACTTCGGACATATTTTCCGTGAATTTTATATCTTTCAGCATGTGTATTTCCAATCCCAGCTCAAGCCCGAGATTGCCTCTCGCCTCTCTCAAGATGTCAGGGGCGTGAAAGACTGGTTCGCAAGAACATTCAAGCTTCCTGCCACTCGGGTATGGCTCAATGCCTTTTGGATAAAATACGGAAGGCAAAAATGGAACCTATTCTGGAAATGGCACCTGCATGGAAAGATGCTTCCGTATGCTTTTACGGAAATTGTATACACTATCCGTTTTTGGATGGCCCTAAATAGGAACGCCAAAACAATGATGAAAGGATAGTAATATGCAATAAGCCCAAGATATTTTTCTTGGGCTTTTTCAATACAAAAAATCACTGTATAAAAACTTTTATATTTTTTTATCTTCTTTTTTAAGCATGAGACACGCCGAGTTTATGCAATAGCGCTTATTGGTGGGAGTCGGTCCGTCGTCAAACACATGCCCCAAATGCGAGCCGCATTGTGAGCACGTAACCTCGACTCTTCTCATTCCAAGACTCATGTCCTTATGAAGTTCTACATGAGAATTTTTGGCAACATCCGAAAAGCTCGGCCAGCCAGCGCCTGAATCAAACTTCGTGTCAGAGAAAAAAAGCTCCTGCCCGCACGCGGCGCACACGTACATTCCCTTATCTTTTGTCTTATAATATTTTCCGGAAAATGCCGGCTCTGTCCCCTTTTGGCGCAATATATTATACTGCTCGGGAGTCAAATTTTTTTTCCACTCTTCATTACTTTTTTGAATTTTATTATTCATAATAAATATTATTTCTTCATATATTCTATTATAACATAAACGATTGTTTTTTCTTTTTTCTATGTATTTCAGCTTTGCGTATGCGCTCCTCATCCATTCCAAAATGGTGCGCAATTTCATGCCATACGGTATTCTTTACGATTTCTTTTATTTCGTCTACCGAACGCGCGTTTCTTTCAATGGATTTTTGAAAAATCGTAATTTTGTCCGGTAGTACACCGCTGTATGAAGTTGTGCGCCCAGTCCTTGGAATTCCCTCATACAACCCAAAGAGCGTCCATCGCGGATGCACCTTCATTTTACTAAGCTGCGCGCGCGTTGGCTCGTCTTCAATGACAATTCCCACGTTATCAAGTTTTTTTAAAAAACCCTTAGGAATCGCGAGAATACCCTCTTGCACGATTATTTCAAATTCTTCTCTTGTCATAATGTTTTTGATAAATAATATTTTCTTTTTCTTTCGGGAAACCTTTCAATGGCATATCGAAGCATGGTGCGAGGCATTATTGTGTAATATTTTTTTAAAAATTTTTCTTCGGATACTAAAGAGCGTTTGCCAACCTCGCGCAACATCCAGCCAGATGCTTTATGAATAAGGTCATGCGGATCATCTAAAAGCATTTTTGAAATCTTAAGTGTTTCTGAAAATGTATTATTTTTAATGAAATAAAATGTCGCGACTATCGCGATTCTTCTCTGCCAAACATTTTTTGACCGAGCAAGCCTGTATAAAATATTTTTGGGCTTATCGTTGAGATGCGCTCCCACAATCTTATCAGCGGACAAATCCACTAAATCCCAATTATTAACGTATTGCGAATTCTTGAGATACAATGTATATATTTTTTCTCTAGCCTCAATACTAGCCTTTTGACACATCTCCACCAACATAAGAAGAGCGCACAATCGCTCTTCGTGAATTGCGCTTTGTAAAAGCTTTTGAACTTCAATAAGCGGCAAATCATAAAATCGCCGCGCGACCAAACGTGTATCAGGAACGGTTATTCCGATAAACACATCCCCTTCTCCGTATTCGCCCTTGCCGGTTTTAAAAAACCTCCGAGAAATCTTTGCGCGATTTTTACTTGCCAACTTCCTTAAGGCTTTTTTTACATCATTATTTCTTGGCATAATTTTTCGGAGTAAAATTTTGTTTTTCTGTACTCTTAGCTCTATAATTTTCTGAATGAATTTTCCCATTAATTTATAAAAATGTCAAAAATACGATTTTAAAAGCCCCGAAATAATTATCTCGGGGCAAAACGCTCTTGAAGGAGCCTTCCGATGTATCCTGTCCGCCTAATTCCCGCGCTACAGTGTACAAAAACTTTTTTATTGGAAGAAAAACATTTCTCGATAAATAGGTATAGACTGCTAAGGGTTTCTTTATCTAATTCAACAAGGTCTTCTTTATCATTGAACTCAATGGGATAAATAAAAACCTCAAAACCCTTCTCATGAAGTGTACAATACATCTCGTCATGAGTTTTTTCAAGGCTGACGATTACTTGAATATTATTGGATTCTAGAAACTCAACGTCCTCGGTGTAACATGGCTTTGATCCGCCGAAAAGCACATTTTCAATAAAGCAGCGAAAATTTAAAATCATTATTCTCCTTCCATTATTCCGACTCTAAATAAAAGGACAAAAAAAATAGTAAAATAATTATAACATACTATCTTAAGAGCGTAAAAAAAGAGAGCAGAATTTTCTGCTCTCTGTGATTTTATAGGCTTATGGCCATAAAAGCCGCGGTTTCGGCAAGCCGCATGGCATAGCCATACTCGTTATCATACCAGATGGGAATAGAAACATGGTTTCCATCAAGGATTTGAATGAGCGGCAGATCCACAATGGAAGAATGGCTTTCGCCGACAATCCTTGACGAAGCGTATTCTTCTTCAAGAACGCCCAAAACCTGCAAAAGCTCTCCTTGTGCGGCATCGCGAAAAATATTTTTTATCTGTTCAAGAGTTGTCTTACTTCCCAAGATAACATTCAACTCCACAATACTTCCGGTTTTTACCGGCACCCGATACGCTTTGCCTGTAATATTGAGATTTGGCCAAATAAATTTGAGCGCTTTGGCCGCGCCGGAGGTTGAAGGGGTGATGTTTTCTGTTGCGGCCCAAGAATCGCGCCTATCCTTCATGGGCTGGTCGGTAAGGCTCTGGGTATTGGTATAGGCATGAACAGTGAAAAAAAATCCGGAGACGATGCCAAGGTTTTTTTCCAATACCTTCACTACTGGCGCGAGGGCGTTGGTGGTGCAGCTTGCCATGGAAACAATGTGATGCTTGAGTGGATCATAGCTTTCAAGATTAATCCCGCGCAACAAAATCGCGTCGCAATCTTCGAGCGTTTTTGGCGGGGCGCTCACAAGAACCTTTTTGGCTCCGCGGTCAATATGCTTTTGGGCATTTTCACGCGTTGTGGCGCGTCCTGTGCAATCAATAACAACGCCCACTCCAAGCTTTTTCCAGTCCGGAAGTTCTTTTGAACAATCAAAATAGTGGGGATATTCCACACGATTATCAGGAGAGTCTACACCGATAACAAAACTCGACACATCTGCAACCATGCCAAAACCAACATGGTGCGGCCACCTTCCATAACAAGAGTCTATTTCAAAAAGCGCTGCAAGCGTGGCAATATCTTTGATATCAGAAATAGAAGAAGGAACAAAAAGCTCTTCAGAGAGCGCTATGCGAAGCGTAGTCCTTCCAATTCTTCCAAAGCCATGAATGGCAATCTTTTTCACCGATGACTCCTTTTATAAAAAATACCTTAAAAAAATATAAAGAACACTCGCTATACACTAGCGCAAATACGGCATTTTGTCAAATATATAAACGAACAAAAATTTTATTGTATTATCGCCTCCCATGGCAATCCATCTTTTCCAAAATGCCCATACGTTGCCGTGTTTTGAAATATTGGCTTTCTCAATCCAAGACGTTCAATAATGGCACTGGGCCGAAAATCATAGTGGCTCTTCACATAGCCAGAAAAATTATCATTTTTTTCATTGATAGCATATATCATCAAAGGCTCCGCCCTGCCTATGGCATACGCGACGGATATAAAGCATTCTTTCGCAAGGCCTTGCGCCACAAGATTTTTTGCGACAAAACGCGCCATGTACGCAGCCGACCTGTCTACTTTTGTCGGGTCCTTGCCGGAAAATGCCCCGCCTCCGTGAGTAATGAGTCCGCCATAGGTATCAACCATAATCTTTCTTCCCGTCAAGCCGGTGTCGGCGTCAAATCCTCCTTGAACGAACTTTCCAGTAGGATTGACCAATATCTCAATATTGGATGCATCCTCCACGAGCTTGGAAATAAGTTTTTGGATAAGCACGCTTTGTATTTCTTCTTGGGTCACATAATCTGAGTGTTGGCAGCTTATAAGAATGGTTTTTATTTTTCCATCAACAATTGTGACCTGCGATTTTCCATCGGGCTGAAGCCACTCAATCTCGCCTGATTTTCGCACATCTTCAAGCCCTCGGGCAAGAGCATGCGCGAGCACAATGCCCTTTGGTAAAAATTCAGAAGTCTCATCGGTCGCGTATCC
>Ga0209541_10003934_pt1 | contig 26821 bp, 26 predicted proteins | sample RifCSPlowO2_01_FD_184027 | JGI IMG/M metagenome (GOLD analysis project Ga0209541, IMG submission 184027) | Groundwater microbial communities from Rifle, Colorado - Rifle CSP2_plank lowO2_0.1 (SPAdes) (version 2) | ecosystem: Environmental > Aquatic > Deep subsurface > Groundwater | place... | reverse complement strand
GGGAGGGGGGGCGGGCGCGGCGCCCAAGCGGCCCCTTAACGTCAAGGCCGGAGCGCCGCGCGCACCCAACTACAGATTAAATATTAATTTGTTCTAAGGTTAAGTATAATCTACAAATGATAATTTGTCAATAGCTTAAAAAGATCAGTAAAATAAGGCATTTTAAACAAACAAAAATCGGCTGTGTGTAAGCCGGATTCTGTTCCGCCATATGGCGGATGATGATAATTTATCTGGGTCCTTGATTACTCGCGGACTCTGTGCGGCACCCTGCCGCCCTGCGGGCGGTAACATCAAACTTTAAACGATAGACATTTGACTGCCGAAGATTTATTCTCTGCTAGTCCGATGTTTAAAGTTTATAGTCATTTGTTGCCGTCCGTAGGACAGCAGTACGACCTTGCACTCAAGTAAGGAATTTAGCCGTTTCACTTCCGCTTTGTTATCCCTATCGCGGAATTGGACCAACTAGCTTGGGATGGGGTCCTTCCGGTCTTTTCAAACCAGAACGTCACTGCTCGCACCTCTTAGCTTGCGCTAGACGGCGGTTAGCCGCTACCTTTCCCAGCCCTTTTTTATAAAAGAACTAGATGAGTGTCCGGACTTTCCTCCCCGCCCTTTTGGAAAAAAGTCGCGCTGGAAAATTAAAGTACCTTTCCAGTTTGACTCGTGGCCAAAAGGGCGGGGCTATCATCTGCCCAACCGATTTTTGTTACCTTACCAAAAACTTGGCAGGTGTTTTTATTATAGCATATTGTTCTAAACTTGACAATAGTAGAATAGTTTAATATAATATAAAGCAGTAAACAAAAAAAACAGTAAACAAAAAAACTTTAATTTAAGAGGAAAGGAGGTCATAGATGCCCAGGGTCGCCCTAAAAGGTATAGCCATCTCCCGCATCGGGTCATGGCATTGTGCTCTACGTTCTGGAGATACTTGCGTTGGAACACTTAGGAAGTGTTTTGACTGCGGAAGGTGGGTTTGTTTTAACCACCAATGCAAGACCTGCAGTAAATGTTGGTTCTGCCATCCCGGCGGAAAGCAGCATCTTTTTCAATTAGAAATGTAAGGCGCTCCCGCGGGCGCCTCGTTGTTTTACTGTTGCTATTTATATTAGTTTATTTATACTTAACCCTCGTGTAAGGCCTTAGTCGAATGCCGCACTGAAAAAATTAATTTAATAAATATGAAAACTCTTGCATGTAAGGATATGGGGATGGTGGATTGCAATTTTATCGCCAAAACAGAAACAGTTGAGGAGGTTATGAAGCAAGTCGGGGATCATGCGAAAACTGCTCACGGCATGACTGATGAGCAGTTAATGACTGAAGAGAATAAGGCCAAGACAATGACAGCCATAAAAGACGAATAAATCTTTTCTTGGTTCATCAAAAACACCGCCTATGAAAGCGGTGTTTTTGATTTATAAGCATATTTAAGCTTCTTAGGGAGTTTCTTCTTTTTCCAACTCCAGACAAACCGAATTAATGCAATATCTTTTTCCACCTTTATTTTTCGGTCCATCGTCGAAAACATGGCCTAAATGAGCTCTACATTTTTTACAGACAACCTCTGTTCGTTTCGTGCCGTCACTTGAATCTTCCTTGAGCTCAACATGCTCTAAATTTGCTGGCTCGGTAAAGTTGGGCCAGCCAGTGCCTGAATCAAATTTAGTTTCTGATGAAAAGAGTTCCGTATCGCAGATCGCGCATTTGTACATCCCTATAGCATGGCTATCCCAATATTTACCACTAAATGGTGACTCTGTACCTTTGAGGCGAGCAACTTTATATAAATTAATGGGTAAATCTTCGTCCTTTTTTATATCATCATTGCTCATATGCATATTATTTTTTTAATTTTAATATTTTACTTTATTAAATATAGCCTTAGTAATTTAACAAAAAGCCAGAAGAAACCATACTTTTTTATTATACACCTTTTGAGTTCTTTGGTAAAATATGCACGCTGTCTAGCTACTTCGAGTATTGGTGTATAAAACAACAGACTTACCCTTCCACTAAAGATTTTGGTGAGAGAAAAAAGAGAAAAAATATTCTGGCTCCAGTAGGAAGCAGTTTATGGCTTGGTATTTTTAAGTAGGACACTGACTACTTAAGCTTTTCCAAATCAATCTGCTTGTCAATTTTTATTTGCTTAACAAAATCAGGTACGTGGCTGACTAATATCATAGCACCGTCATAGGAGTTTAGCGCCTCGGCAATGATAGGGATGTGCCTGAAATTGATATGATTGGTCGGCTCGTCGAGAATCAATAGCCCTGGCCGCATAAGCACCAAACGCGCGAAAGAGACTAATCCTTTCTGGCCTTCGGAAAGCGCTTCGATTTTACTGTTAATCAGATCTGCATGAATCAAAAACCCCGCGGCAACCGAGCGGAGCGCTTCGTGCGTACCTTCTTTCATTACGTCAATCAGAGACTTATAAACAGTTTCTTTGGGATCAAGCGTTGAGAAATCCTGCCTATAGTAGCCGATAACAATGCCGGACTGAATCATTACTCCTTTGGCCGTGCCGTTAGCCAGCGCATTTAAAAAAGTAGTTTTACCGATGCCATTAGGCCCCGAGATAAGCAGTTTTTCTTTGCGCTTTAAGGAAACCTTGATCTGCTTGGCGATCGTCTTATGATTTTTTATTATCGGAATTGAAGAAATGCGCAATATCTCGCCGCTTATATCTTTCTGCACGGGAATCACGAACTTTCTAATAGTCTTGTCCTCGCGGCGCGCTTCAACTTTGTCTTCTTCAAGTTTCGCGATTTTTTCGTTCATTTTTCTAGCCACATCGCGCATGTGCCCGCCTTTTTGCGCGAAAAAATTTGCCTGGTCTTTGCGGTGCTCTATATCCGCTTCAAGCCGGGCATTCTTGGCGCGTTCACGTTCGATACGGCGTGTAATCTCGACCACGACATCAAGATAATTACCTGTGTATTGTTCTATTTTTTTTGTAAAAATATCAAGATATATTACGCCCTCGGTAAAAGAATTCAAAAAATCGGCATCATGCGAAATAACAATGCAGGTTTTTTGATAATCTATAAGAAACTGGCGAAGATGTTTTATACCGGCCTTATCAAGGTTATTAGTTGGTTCATCGAGAAGCAAAAGGTCGGCGTTTTGGATTAAAGCGAAAACCAAGAGCAGACGCGCTTGTTGGCCGCCGGAAAAGGAACCCACAGCTCGTTCGAGTGGAGCATGAAGATGAACTACCTTAAGTATTTTTTCTATTCTCGGATCAATGTCATATACTTTCTCTCTAAACGCTCCTTCAAAAAATTCTCGGATAGTTAGCTTCATTTCCTCTCTTGAAATGGCTTGTTTAGCGGTAGCGATGCTAACGCCAGGAACCAGAGAGACGCTGCCGCTATCGGGTTTTAATATGCCAGCAATTAAGCTAAAAATAGTACTTTTGCCGGCGCCGTTTTGACCCATTAAAGCGATCTTAGCTCCGCGGCGCACCGAAAAACTCGCCGCGTCCAAAACGCGAATGTTATGGCTATAGCCAAAAGAAACTTCGCTGAATCTTAAGATAACCTCACTTTGAAACATAGGAACTAAGAGTAAACGCGAATAGCATATTTTTCAACCCAAGAAACAATTAAGAAGCGGTGCATGGCAAATTTTAAAGCATATAATACCAAGACATTCGGAGTTGTCACATTACATCTTCTTCATCGTCATATATATTTGATATACTTAAATTATACTTAAATTATGCTAATTAAACATCAAAGGTCGCTTGGCTCTTTAGTCTATGTGAAACAATGAAAGTAAAATAAAAAAACAAATAATATATGCAAAAAAATAACATAATAAAATTGACTGCTTCTTTTCTGATCGGCGGGTTACCGCTTGTAGTTTCCCTGGTGTCGGCACAAACGACACCGCTTACAGCTTCGTGTGCCGGTAGCGTGTCAAGTAGTACAATTACTTGGACGGTTTCCGCTTCGGGAGGTGTTACTCCCTACTCCTATCTTTGGCTCTCCGGGGATGGAGTAACAGGTAGTACCAGCACTTCGGTTGCGGTAACCTATGCAACAAATGGAATTCGCAGTGTAGTAGCGCAAGTATATGATTTCTCAACCAGTACCAGTACAACATCTAGTACAGTATCAGCTAATTGCTCGGCCACAGTGACATCGTTCTCTACAAATGCCACTTCAACACCGTTGATTCGTAATACGCAGTTTCACGCTCAACCAAAATTACAAATTGAGCAAAATGGGCGGTTTCTTGCACATGGAATGATAGTGCAAAGTGTGAGTACAAATTCATTTACTGGATTGGTATGGGGAGTAACTTACATAGTGAAAGTAAATACTGCCGGCGTGCCTCAATTCTTTTTAGAAAAAGACAAAGGAAACGGCAGAACGTTTGATATGAGCCAAATACAAGTTAGCGATGAGATGGGAGTATCCGGATGGGTATCGGCGAGTTTACCGCTTGTCGTAAATGCTCAAGTGCTTCGCGACTACAGCATAACGACTCTGCGGCAGAACAAATCCGAAAAAGATAACCACGAAAATAGTAATAAAGAAGAAAATAAAAATAGCTCCTCAAACATAAATGAGATTCGCGGTCGCTTGGACGGCCTTCTTAAGCAACTGCAAAATCTTCAGAGTATTTTTAAGAGTCGCTTTGGTGGAGAGGAAAGAGGGGATTAATAAACCCGCAGTTAGAACAAAAATTGCTCTAAGTTAAAACTTGGAGCAATTTTTGTTTGTCTAGGCCCTTGAATTTAAGACAATAGCACTCCACCATCTACTACCACTTGCGAACCAGTCATATAATCAGCGAGATGAGATGCAAGAAAAAGCGCGACTTTGCCAATATCGTCCGGCTCACCCATATGTTTCATGGGAATTTTTTCTAAGAATTGTTTTATAAGTTTTTCCAAGTCGGGTGAAACTGTTGTGCCCGCTCCAGTGCCAGGAGTAGAGATGCCTCCGGGAGCTATGGCATTGACCTGAATGTTGTGCGGAGCAAGCTCCAAGGCGGTATTTTTAGTGAATCCCCAGAGGCCATGTTTAGAAGCATCATAAACCGCGAGTCCGACGGCTGAAGGATGCAAGGCGTCGATAGAAGTAATATTGATGATCTTACCGCCCTTGCTTTGTTTAATCATAATTTCTGCTGCAGCTTTTGTGAAGAGAAAAACGCTTTTCAGGTTAACAGCCAGAATTTTTTCGAAATCAACCAGATTCATTTGCATGACTGGAATGTTGGGGTAGATGCCGGCATTATTTACGAGAATATCAATACTGCCATATGTTTTTATCGCAAAGTTTGTTGCTTGCTTAACTTGTTCCTCATCGGCGACATTGGTTTTTATGAATGATACTTTTAAGCCATTACCGCTTAATTCTTTAGCCGATGCATTACCAACTTCTTCGTTTAGATCGGCTATGACCACATTCGCCCCAGCTTCTGCTAAGCGATAGGTGATACCCAAGCCAATACCCATGGCACCGCCGGTTACAATGGCTGTTTTGCCTTTTAGGTTTATAAGTTCTTGGAGCGGCGTAAGGTTCATAGTAAAATGGTATTTTTCACGCAGTTAGTAATTCACAAAATAGCGAATAGTCGCAAGAAGTCTGATAGACTTCATTAGGATAGGCGCTTCCTGGGTAAGTTTTAGCTGTCTTAACTGTTCTGCGACTTGATCTCTATCTTGGGGCGTAGCAGACTCGTTGTCTTTTATGTATTTATCTATTTCAACGTCGGTAACTTTGACTTTGTCACCGAGCAGTTTCTCAAGCTTTTTTTGCGTGATAATTTCTTGCTTTAAATAATCAATTGTAAGGCCTTGAGATTTAAGCGCCGCGTCAAGAGTGCTTCCTTGCAACTTTATGTTATTCTCTACTCTTATTAGTTCAGCTTGAATCTCATCGTCGCTAACAGCAATACCTTTTTTAGCTGCTTCGCTCTCGATCAGTTTTTTATTAATCATCGCGTCAAGCACTTGCTTGGCTGACGTTTTTTCGAGTTCTTGGATGACTGACAGTCGGCTTATAGGCATCCCGTTTACTGTCGCCGCGATAATAAGCCCTTTATAATAATAGGCAAATCCGCCTAGAGCCAAGACACACAAAACAATAACCAAGATTTTCACCCTAATTATTTTTGACCCAATTGTGATTGTTTTTGATCCGATTGTTAATATTGATGGCTGTTTTTCTTTTGGCAACTCGTTTTTTGTGTCGTCCATAATAAAATTTATTAATTAATAATTTAAATCGACAAAATAATTATTACTCAAGTATATCAGTATTTTTCTGAATACGCAACAAAATGCGGCTGTTCTCTTATTGATATTGTATATAGCTTGGTTGCGGTTTCAACTTAAGTATTTGCGCGGGCGTAAGCATTTGAGTACTGGGGGGCTTAAGATCGTTTTTGTAAAACAGCTTAAAACCGGTGAATTGTACCGGCTGGGCATATATAAAGCCGACATAAGTATCGATTTTTTTAGCCGGCGATCCCCAACCGTCCATATCCATGACTATCTGGACTTCAGGCAGAACTTTGATTTGTTTATACCTCGTAACCATAGGCCCGGTGAAGCGATGAATAATGAGAATCTTAGGGGGTAAATTATTTTCTCTGACCAAGTTAGCCAAATAGGTAGCCGCGTAATTTATGTCGGCTGCGTCAAATGTGCCGATAACTGTACCTGGCTGCGCCCCTGTTTTCATGGAAAATTCAGGGTCAATAGCTAATCCGACTTGCGGCATCTTGAAGTAATGTTCAAGAAGGGGAATTTCCGTTTGTAGATTGCTTAGCCCCACCTGCAGGTCTAAAAACACCAAGCCGTTGATCTTCTTTGCCAGTTCAATCGCTATATCTATTTGACTCGCCGGCATACGTAATCTGTATTTGCTGTCGACGCCGGGGCTCACCTGAGCTGTGACAGCAATATAGTGGAGCGCAGGAATAACAGGCGTGGTTGGGTCCGCCACCTGCCATTTTTTTACTTCGACATCAAGTCTCTGCAACATCTCGTCGGGAGGATACTCTCCCAAAGCACCCATTCGGGTTGAATAAAAATTTCCGTAATAAGCAACGATACGATTGAACGGCAATATGGCGCCGGCCAATGGATAGACTGTTTTTACAGGCCAAAGATTTTGGGTCAAAGAAACAGTGGAAGTCGCGGTAGAAGTGGCATTAGCGATGGTTGAAGTGCCGTTATTTGCCAATTGTATCAACTTCTTGTCATAGACAAATTTATCTAAGGGAGGCAATGGTTTGGGTGTGGGAGCGAGAACAACATTATCGGCAACGATGGTTTTATAAGTTACCTTGAAAAAGTCAGCGTTACCAAGAATGTAGAAGATTAAAAAAAACAAACATACCGCGCCTATGGCAAGTAAAATATATTTGCGGTCAAAGAAAGGCGGGATAGACATTTAATTGTACTTAATTATACTACAGGTTTTTTCATTGGGTTATGCTACCACTAAGGAACGAGCCAGTTCTAATGCACGTCGATTTAAACAAAAAGTCTTCATTCATGCAATCTCAACCCATAAACATATCAAGCTTTTTGTACCAATTTATTCGGATGAACTCTATAAGAGCTGATTGAAACCTCTGGCTGGCAAAAGATTCAGCCAAGACTTCTCGAAGTTTGTCTTCTCGTTCTTCTTTTGTTTGTGTATCGCGCGCTGCAGTCTGCGCGTTTTCAAAAAATAGCGGGTAATTAAGTTTCTCGAGAACTACCTCGGCATCTGCTCGGACAGTTTGAGTAATGAATTCGCGAACGGCGTCATCTGTAACCGGAGTAAGAGGTTGACCTATTGTATGCCATCGATGCCAAAAAAATGTACCAGCTCCGGTTAGTTGGTAGTGTTTTAGAAGCTGATCTGCATCTATACCGGCCTCCTTGAGCACACTTTTTGTCTTTAGGTATTCTTCTTTGTTGCGCTCACCTTTCTGTAAGGCGAAAAGATCCTGGGATAAGATTCCCATGCTCACCAGTACGTATTCTCCTATGGTGTTTAAAAATGCGGATTCAAATCTTTCAGCAGTAATACCGCGTATGGCGATAAAACGGGCCACAAATCTTTTTTGGATCCTTTCAGAAAGCAGGGGATTGAGTCGCTGAAGAATCTCCAGATCTCTTAAAAAACTACTAAGCATGGGTTTATTATCCGGGCCGGCTTTAACCAGAGCCAAGGTTATGGCATGATTTAATGTTGCGATTTGTGCTACTAGCGACTCCGCTACATTGAGAGCATGCTGTGCTTCTCTGATGCGACGCATTTCGCCACTGGTCTCACCGCCCTTGGCTTTACGTTGTAGAATATTGTGTAGATCCTCAATATCATTTCTCAATCTTTCTGGCTTGCTAAAGGCCATAGTAAAATCGCCCCGAGAAATATCAACTTCTTCTATTATTGGTTTTTCGCTTTCCGATGTTAATCTTTCAATACGGAAATGTCCCAGATGGCTATCAAAAATATAATCCAAGACAAAATTCTGGATCTTTTCTTTGGTGGGCAGCGCCAGATTAGCTGATTTCGCAAGAAATTGTTTTTCTAGATTAGAATCACTAAGTAAAGCTAACATACCATCTCTTATCTGCGGTTCTTCTATACTCTTGATTATTTTACTGATTACTTCTCGAAAAAGAATGAGTGGTGCATCATCGGTTTGATCCCGGACACTCTCTATAGACAGGCCTATCTGCTGGGCTAATTCCTGTCGTAATTCCAATCGTTGTGCGTGAGTTAGTTGTATCTCTTGCTTTAGGTGTATTTCCATCCTCATATTTCAAGCATATGATATTTTATTTTTTTTGTCATTTAAGAGTCACTTAAGCTGTTCTTAAAAGGGGACAAAATTTCAATTTTATCCCAACCACGCCTCGTTCCTCAACTAGCTTTATGGGGCGGACCTGTCCCGACTAACGTCGGGATGTTAAAACAATTTTAGCCACTCAAACGATGTTGGAATCATTATTAATGAGGGAAATCATAATCCACCCACTTGCCCGTGTAGTACTTTTATACCTTTCTTGGAATAAGATGCGATATTGCCACGATAGTTATACTCATCTGGTAAAACAATAAAATCAATTCTTTCCTTAAGCAAGGTGAAATAAAAAGATGGTTCGTCTTTTGTTTCCAAATCTAAATACGTTTTATAGTTTTCTAACCAGGAATTGAAAAATTCTCGCACAGCATCCGTATTTTTATAAAGCAACACGCCGCAATTCATGAGTAAGATATCCTGGTCAATATTAGGGTATTTAGTAAGAACTTTCTTATGGCCATTGGAAACTGCCAGATCGGCTTCTTTCAGTAAATCAAAAACTTCTAAAAAATCATTCTGAATTAAAGTGTCAGCATCCAGATACATAGTAATCTCATAGTCACTGCGATTTAAACATTCAATACGAATTATTTTAGGCGGTTTGTTTTCCTTTATATAGACGAATTTTGTATTTTTTTCTTCATACCCTACCTGATCTGTAAATATGGTTACCGACAAGTCGGGCATATATCTTCTTAAGCTTTCAAGAGAGTTTGATATTTCTTTAAGATATTTTTCACCAATTGCTACATATATAACGCCTCTTTGTTTCATGTATTTCTTTTAACTAAAATAGTTGTAAATATATACTCAAATTATTGGCTGTGTCTCCTGAACATTATTGGCTGCGGGGCTTGGATTCGAACCAAGGTGACGACTTCCAGAGAGTCGCATCCTACCGCTAGATGACCCCGCAATATACTGTTATTCGTAGTTTCCAAAGTGTAACAGATTTTTTAATTCTTGCACTTCCTGCTTTCTTGACACTTGAATTTGAAATCCTGATTTATGTGGATGAAATCCAAGTTGTTTTACCAGGCGATAGACGTTACTAAGCAATGACTCATTCTTATTATAAAAAATAAATTTGTGGGTATAAGTCATTTTATGAAAAGATAATGATCCTTCCGCTTCGTATAACCCTCGCAAGTAATGAATTAAATAGTTTTTATTGCTCAAAATCCAGCGTGGAACTGAAAACCTTCTATTACTGATGTATTTTTCATAAATTGTAATATCAAACGTTTCAGATGTTTTTCTTTTCGCTACATTTTCGCTACATATGGTTTTTTATTAAAAACCTTTTCCATAATCTGTGCATAATGTCTTACGAAATATGGGCTGTTCGCGTTTCCTACGATACGTAAACTTTCTGTTCGCTCAAAACGGCAGATATGTCCATCGCCTAACACAACGCCAATAAGTTCGGCAAGGTTCTTGTTTTTCTTTAATGAATAATATTGTGATTTAATCTTTCCTTCCAGTTTCATTCTTTCCCGCCATTGTTTGAAATTATCAATACCCCGTCGCTTCATCGTCTCTGAAATTTTACGGACAGATGGATGGGTTGCTTTTGTAAACCCCTTATTCCAATTGCGACGATCCCACAATTCCAGATATTCTACGTATTTTACTGATAAAACACAATACAAAAACCCGGCCCAATAACCGGATTTTTGTCTAATTCTTTGTTGGTTGCAAAACTATTTACTTAGCCCAGATTACGAAAGTAAAGACTTTCTCTCCATTGCCGAGGTCGCGTTCATAGAGTGAATTATTGCCCCGCGCATCTTGTTTCACCGCCTTGCCCCATACTGATGGATCATTAAGGTCAATGTCCTGACCGACGTTTGCCGGTTTGCCTTTACCTCCGCCATCGATTGAAGAAGTTACTGTGTTAGTACTGTCAAGGTGAGTATATATTGTCACAAGTTGGTCGTAATCATGCTGGTTCGGATGCTGGTTGGTTGACGGATCATTCGTGTAATCCATACAGGTACCAAGATTGGCGTTATTAAAATCCTCGTCCTGGTGATCAAGTCCTAAAGTGTGTCCAACTTCCTGACACATGACAAGCTTTCGCCATGCAGGAGTATTGTAGGTAGCGGTATTAAAGTATGTATCATTCAGTTTGACTGTGCCCTTAGTAATGTGCAGACCACTAACCCAGATTTGTGCAACGCCCAACCAACCATTACTGCCGTAATTACTATCGCACACTTCTACGCGACCGCTCGTAGGGACGCAGTTTTTCGGAGTTTTCTTTCCTTTAGTAGCACTCGTGTTGCCCGAGACAATTGCGGTATCTAACACCGAAGATATACTCCAGTCCATAGAAGAGCTAGCAAGGTGATTATCCCAGACCACTGACACATTATCCCCAAGTTTTAAGGTAAATGGATTACTGGTTCGCGCCCAATGATAGCCGCCCCATGAGTGATTTGCGTAGGCAATGCCTGTAATGACGCCAGTTGCTAATATGACAACTGCTATGGCAATAACTCTCACACGAAGTAATGTACGCATAAAATTATGTGTTTAAATTATTAATTAAATTGTATTCTATATTAGTCTATTTTGTCAAATTTTCAATAATGGCTACTTGAAGAGGCACGACGGCAAAAGGACTGTAGCGCATTTCCGTGTAGGCCTTAATAAGACTTTTTATCAAGGCAATTAAAAAGTTTGCCTCGGCTTTACTGCTTAAATCTTTTATTTTTTGGATTTCTTCTTCGGTGAAATAATTTTCAAAAAGAATGGCGGCATTAATATCAACTCTCGCCAAAAGAATCCGGCGGGTAAAATGAATTAGATCCTTGGTAAACTGTGAAAGATTTTGTCCGTCTCCTTCCAGTTTTTCAATAAATGCCATGGCACCGGAAATATCTTTCGCTATAAGCAATGCCGAAAAATCAACCAGTTTTTTTACGCCGACCCGGCCTAGCGTATTCTCTACTTCTTGGAGAGTAATTTCTTTATCCATTCCCAGCTGATCCAAAAGCATCTCCGCGTCTCTAAGAGAACCCTCGGCGGAAATAGCGATGAGTTCAAGTGCCTCTTCGTCCGCTTGTATTTTCTCAAGTTTGCAGATATTAGCCAATTTTTCTTCGACGATCCGCTTGGGAAGACGACGAAAAGAAAAGCGCTGGGTTCTCGAGATGATAGTCGGCGGCACTTTTTCAAGTTCAGTTGTAGCCAAAATAAAAATCGCGTGCGCTGGCGGTTCTTCAAGAGTTTTTAAAAGCGCGTTAAAAGCGTCGCGTGTTAACATATGCACTTCGTCTATGATGAATACCTTGTAAGGATAGGAGAGGGGAGAGAGGCGTATGCCTTCCTTAAGATTTCTAATTTCATCAATGCCTCGGTTTGAAGCCGCATCAATTTCAACGACATCAATGCCACGTCCCTCGTCGATTTCCGCGCATACATGGCATTTATTGCAGGGCTCGCTCCCAATACTACGATCGAGACTCCGACCCTCTTTGGGCGTCGGAGTGTTTAATATTTTTTGCCGCGTTTCGCAGTTTATAGTTTTGGCGACTAAGCGAGCGGCTGTCGTTTTGCCGCTGCCTCTCGGCCCATAAAAAAGATAAGCGTGGGCAAACGCGTTCTTAATAGCGGCGTTTTTTAAAATTTCGACGGTCGTTGCCTGCCCCAAAAGATCTTCAAAAATCTTGGGACGATACTTTCGATATAAAGCTAATGACATAAAGTAGTATGACTAAAAAAGTTGTAGAACACTGACAGTGTCAGTATAAACGCCCGCAAACTTTTTGAAAAGAGAAGAAATTAGTGTATGATAAATCGTACCAATTCGTACCAATAAAATGCGCCTAAGGTTATAATAAGGTTATGAAAATATCTTTTGTCAATAAAAAAAGCATAATTGTCGCGATTAGTGCCAGTGTCATTGTTATCGCCGGGCTGGGTGGATCTTTTTACATTGGTTATACGCGAGGTCTTGCTGTTCCAAAGGTAGTGTCGCTAGATCTTAAAAATATTGACGCCACAAGCACGGTTGATTTTAATATCTTTTGGCAGGCGTGGAGCATTATAAAGGATACGGCGCTTAAAGGGGAGTCGGCAAACAACAAAGACTTGGTGTACGGCGCCATCCGTGGCTTGGTGGATTCTCTCGGCGACCCTCATTCGGTATTCATGACTCCAGATAACGCTAAGAGATTCCAAGACGACATCGCAGGCAGTTTCGGCGGCGTGGGCATGGAAATAGGGAAAAAAGATAGTAATATTGTGGTCATCGCGCCAATTAAGGACACTCCCGCCGACCGTGCCGGCATAATGGCCAACGACAGAATTTTAAAAATTGACGATACCATAACTGATCAACTTGACGTGGATCAGGCGGTAAAACTTATCCGCGGAACTATCGGCACAGAGGTTAAGCTACTTATGTATCGCGACACCTGGAATAAAGCCAAGGAATTAATTATAAAACGTGCTGACATCCAAATGCCTACGCTCACGTTTGAAACCAAGGATGGCAACCTGGCTTATATTCAGTTAAATACCTTCAATGAAAAAGCTCCGCGGTTTTTCTTTGACGCGGTGCAGAAAGTTAGAGCCATTAATGCGAAGGGAATTATTTTGGATCTAAGAGACAACCCGGGAGGATATTTGGAAGTGGCGGTAAATTTAGCCGGTTATTTTATGGATAGTGGCAAAGTGGTCGTAAGCGAACGTTACCGAACCGGGGAAGAGGAAAAATTTAGGTCAAATGGTAACGGCGAGCTGAAGGGTTTGCCTGTTGTCATTTTAGTAAACGGCGGCTCTGCGTCAGCATCGGAGATTTTGGCGGGCGCTCTTCGAGACATCACTAAGGCCAAACTAATCGGAGAAAAAACTTACGGCAAGGGTACAGTACAGACCCTCCAAAGTCTTTCTGACGGCTCAACGATAAAAATTACTGTCGCGAATTGGGTTTTGCCAAGCGGAACTATTATTGAGAAAAATGGCCTTCTGCCAGACATAGAAGTAGCGCTTTCCGAAGACGACCTCAATAACAAAAAGGATCCGCAACTTGACGTGGCGATAGAGGAACTGAAGAAAGAGATTAAATAAAAAAAAACGAAGCCCTGGGTTTCCCCAAGGCTCACAGTATGGCTTGCCGCCATACTGCGGGTTTTGCGAACACCCTTGAGCGTCCGCCCCTTGCACGTAGCTGATAGACCAGCTACGTACCATCGCAGTATAATTACTTACTTATACTATGTCAAGCACTAGACAACCTATGTCACTCAAGCCATAATTTTATATTATGCAGGTTATTTTACTTCAAGACGTTAAAAATATTGGTAGAAAAAGAGAAGTAAAAAATGTATCCGATGGTTACGCCAGAAATTTTTTATTACCGCAGAAACTGGCTAAAGTCGCGACCGAGCCAGAAATAAAAATTCTTGAGCAGGAAAAGCTGGCAGAGGTAGAACACCAAAAAGAAAAGATTGTCGCTCTAAAAAAGAAAGCGGAGGAAATAGGGGGAAAACAGTTTACTTTTGAGATGACAGCAGGGGAGAGGGGAGGGGTATTTGGTTCCGTGGGAGAAAAAGATATAAAAAAAGCCCTTGACGGGGCGGGGATTGAGATATCTAAAGTATTTTTGGATAAACCGCTCAAGTCTTTGGGTGAACATAAGGTAGAAATTGAGCTTGGGTTTGGGATAAAAACGAAAATAGAAGCGGTATTAAAGAAAAAAGGATAAAAATCTTATCTATACATTTGGGCTATCCGTTTCTTTATTTTAGTAGAGCTGTTCATATTTTTTGTGTATACAACATTTTCAAAGAACTTCTTTAATGGTTGATTAGTTCTATACTCTCCTCCTGTTACCAGTAGGTTAGGTTTATTTTTTCTCAACCAGGCATAAACTTTTTCTTCAGTATTAAAGCTAATAACACGATCAATATACTTTATAGCTCTCAAAATCTTTACCCTTTCAAAAAGGTTGAAAGCAGACTTCTTCTTTTTTAAGCCCTTAAATGAGTTATCCATAACCTCGACTATTAAAAAATTGCAATGGCGCTTAGCTGTTTTGAATAAATCAATATGTCCGAGATGAAGCACATCAAATCGTCCTAAACAAAAACCTATTTTCATAATCTGAACTATCTCACCTCCACAAACGTCGCCGTGCGGCGTTTGCCGACAAAATTTATTTTGCTTTTAGTATAAAATTTTACATGGCCGTCTTTCATGGCAAACAGGGTATCGTCTCCACCACGCCTCACATGTAAACCCGGCGTATATTTCGTGCCTCGCTGGCGTATGATAATCTGCCCGGCCGCAACCGGTTCACCGTTTTGTTTTTTTACGCCGAGACGCTTAGCCTGCGAATCGCGTCCCAGTTTTGTTGAGCCGAGGGCTTTGGTATGTGCCATATTGGAATAGCGACTAGCAATTAGTCACTAGTTGTTAGTTAATAAGGAACATTATATAATCGGATAAAAATCATGTCAAGCAATTCATACCAAAAACTAGTTGTGGATATCGAAACCGTGGGCGTTGACTTCGAAAGTTTAGATGAGATCTCCCAGGAACAGCTCACTAAATATTTTGAGCGTTATGCCAAAGACGATGAGGAGGTCAAAGATCAGAAAGATAAACTCGGTTTTTTCCCGCTTACGGGACATATTGTCGCGATTGGCATTTTGAATCCTGAAACAGAAAAAGGCGCGGTGTATGTGGATAGCGATGGCCAAAGTGATATAAAGAATTTACCCTCGGAAATCGCTCCGGGCATAACGCTCGAGTGTGGGAGTGAGGCGGATATTTTAAAAAAGTTTTGGAACACCGCCATGAAATATAACTACTTCATTACCTTTAACGGCCGGCAATTTGACGCGCCGTATTTAATGATCCGCTCCGCCATAAATGGCATCCGCCCCAGTAAAAATATGCTCACTAATCGCTACATCGGCAGTCAATCGTTTCAGACAATACACATTGATCTGATGGATCAGTTAGGATTTTACGGTGCTTCACGAAAAAACTTTTCGTTACATTTCTGGACAAAAGCTTTTGGTATAAAAAGTCCGAAAGACGGCGGTATAGATGGGGACGACATTAAAAAGCTTTTCGAAGAGAAGAAAATTTTGGATATCGCTAAATACAATATGGGCGATCTTTTCGCGACTAAGGCGCTATACGAAAAATGGTACGAATATCTTAATTTTTAATAGTCAACCTTTTTATTTATGGACAAATTCAAGAATTGGTATGAGACGAATAAAAAAATTCTCATTTGGTTTGGCGTCCTTTTTCTTGTGAGCTTCACGAGTTTCACCTTAGGATATTTTATTAGCGAAAGATTTAACCGTGCACCGATTATTATTGAAAAGGCGTTGATTTATTGAATCTTTAAAATTACTATACTTTACTTATGAAATTGCTAAGATTTGAACATCTGGGACTCAAAAGTCTTATTATTTTCATCCTTTCAATGACGCCGCCGATGATACTTATCCTTGTCCTTTGGGGAGCTATCGCCGCATTTCAAAATCAATTTCCTGAAGAGGTTCAACCCTACATAGTTTTTGTCTATTCACTCTTATTTCTCTCTTTTATTTTTTTGGGGATATTGGCGTGTTTAGTCGGCTATCTAAAATATATTACCTACAAATTTGCGCTGGATGAGGACGCACTGCGCATTGAGCGGGGAATTATTAATCGTGAAATTATTGCTGTTCCCTATCGCCAGATTCAGAATATCAACATAGATCGCAATCTTTTTAATCGGCTATTTAGTCTAAGCAATTTAGTGATTACGACTGCTGCCCATGAAGAAAAAGACGAAGAGGGAGATAATGCATTCGAGTCGGAAGGAATTTTGCCGCTTCTTGACAAATACCGAGCTGAAGAAATTCATGCTGAACTTTTAAAGCGAACCAATGTGGAAAAAGTGATTGCAATGAACCAAACTATAAAGTAATTAAAAAACAGAAAGCTTTTTTTGAAAAACCACGCCTGCCAATGTTTAACATCTGTTTCGATTATAGTCTTATATATCCTATGAGGCAAACCGACAGGCGGTTCGAGAAAAATAAGTTTTCTAATTTTTTATTTTATTTACGCCAGATAGCCGATCTTCCGGAGTATATATTCATTCTCCCATTCCCAGAGGCGCTTCGCGCCTAAAAATGCTTCGAAATCACCCTTCCAATAAGGGAATTCCTTGAGTTCTACAATACCCTTGAGTTCGCCCCACTCATGCCCCTCCTGCGGGCAATTTTGGCCATTGGAAGGCCAAGCGCGGCGAATCTTGTCTTCGCCTCCTTTGGGCCGAAGCGTTGCGCCACAGCGCGCGCAGGTCTTAATCTGATCGATGCGCAGAATCCAGCGAGTTTCAAGATTTTTAAACTCATCCTTTAAGGCATCCATGTAAGCAGCAGTTTGAAGATTGTAATCGCGGTAGATAGCTTGCGAAGTCTTAATATCTAGTACGCCAAATTTGCCGTTCACGAGAGCCATAGCGTCAATCGTGCCCGCGTAGCGATGATTATTATTTATAATACGGCGTTCAACAAATTCAGGGCGGGTTTGGACGTGCTTTTTTTCCAGAAAATCCACGAAAGCCGAAATGGCCGGCTTTATTAATTCAGGAATTTCCGGACTTTCTCCCAAAAATATCTTTTCCGTGATTTCGTGGACCAGAGTGCCTTCCTCGGCAGATTTCTTAGTCTTAGTCTCTGCCGCTTCAAAACTCACGGCCGCGCCGTAATACTTATACAGCGCCGGTTTGGATTTTATCTCCAAAATTTTCGTGACTCGAGGATACCAGACCTCGCCAATAACATAACCGGCTTTTTCTCTGAATTCAAAATCGTCCTTGTATTCATTTAAGGTCATAAGATAAATATTGCTTCATTATAGCAGTAAAGTCGCGGTTTTCCTAATGCTCAATTATGTAAGCTTGACATTTTCTTATGTATTTTATATAATATAAAAAGTAAAAAGTTTAGTAATTGCAATTTAACCCATCACAACGAAAGGGAAAAGAAATGATCAGGAAAATGGCCCGTGGCTTTTTCATTGGAACTGGTTCTGTAATCGTCCTCTTCGTGCTGTGCCTGGGCTTTGTCAAGGTTCTGTCGGGGGAGGAGATCACCGACCTACACCGCCAGTACTGGCTGGCGGTGCTCGTAGCTGGTATCGTTATCACCGGTGCGGGCGGGGCACTCTTCAAGCCCCGCCCATAAGTTCGCCTCGCATTCAAGAAGCTCCGCGCTTCCTCTGGTGCGGGGTTTCTTTATTTCTTTTTGTCTTTTCCAACTAACTGATCAGTATAATTCACAATATCGCCGGCACCCATCATAACGAGAATAGTTCCTAGCGAATAGCCACTAGCGACTAGCAAGATAGCCTTCTTAAGAGTATTCGGGTTTTTAAGATATAAAACTTCTTTTTTAGGATATTTTTTCTTGATAGCGGCGGCAAGATTTTTTGAGTTATATTTTGAGTCAGATTTTTGATCACGGCCTGCTACGCGGTAAATATCGAGAAATATAAGCGCGTCCGCATCGGAAAAAGCGTCGCAAAATTCTTTAAATAACGCTTGCAGTCGTCTGGCTTGGTGAGGTTGAAAAATACAAATAATTTTCTTTGATGGGTATTTTTTCTTAAAGGCCTGAAGTGTAGCTTTTATCTCTGTAGGATGGTGCGCGTAATCATCATAGACTTTAGCGCCATGAAATAATCCGCGATATTCCATCCGGCGTGAAGCGCCGCGATATCTAGATATAGAAGCTAATATTTTCGATTCCGAAATAGCCACAGCTCGTCCCGCATAGTAGGCCGCGAGAGCATTTGAGAGGTTGTGTTTTCCGTGGATACCGATAACATTCTTAATTTTTGAAGCGACTAGGTTACCAGTTGAGTACCAAACTATTTTAATATCTTTTGCTTTAGCAACTTTTATAATATTCGCCCTTAACGAAAACAGATTTTTATCATCTTTATTTAAAATAAATGTTCCATTACTGCGCGTTAATATTAAAAATTCTAAAAATGCTTTTTTAGCAATTGCCAATGTTTTGTACGTATCAAAATGCTCTCGGTCAATATTGGTTATGAGGGCAATAGAAGGGGAGTAAGCTAAAAATGCTCTACCAAAATCATCCGCTTCAAGCACTAGATAGCGGCTCTTGCCGATTCTAATGTTATTTCCTTTAAACTCTTTTAACTCTGTGCCAATAAAAACAGTGGGGTCTAATCCGGCGTGCGTTAATATTAAACCTGTTAACGCTGTGGTCGTACTTTTACCGTGCGAGCCAGTTATGGCAATGGTTTTATATTTTTTAGTGATCTCTCCCAGGGCTTCGGCATAGGTCAAAAATGTGAGCTTTAACGCCTTAGCCATAAGAAGCTCTGGGTTATCTAACGGAATCGCTCGATTATAGACTATCAGATCCATACCTTGATGGATGTTACCCCTGTTATGACCAATTTTGACTACTACACCTTCTGTCTGCAGTTTATTAGTCATCTGACTTGCTTGAAGATCAGAACCCGAGACAAGCCAGTTTTTAGCAAAAAAATAGCGCGCCAAGGCGCTCATGCCAATACCGCCAATTCCAATAAAGTGGACTGACTTGGATCGTATTTTGCGATTATGATTCATACTTAAGTATTTATTATATGAATAAAAAAATTCATAAAGGATTACACAAGAGAACAAAAAAGTTATGCGCCCCAAGAGAGGAGTGAGCTTTTATGCCGACTTATTTAATATACTACCTGTCGCACAATATACATTTTGCGACATATAATATGACAGTATGACATTACAACAGTATGACATATTAGTATATCCACTACATAATAACAGAATTAATATGACTTATTAATTAATGATTAATGCCAAAACGACCGATGTTAGCCATTTTATGATAATCTGAACCCAACTAAGAGCCAGAATAATTGCGTCAGTAATAAACTTTGCTAAAAAAATAAAAAAAGTAAGTCCAATGTGTTCTCTAAACCACTCAAACCCTATCCTTGCCGAAATAAGCATGATATCAAGAACCCATACCAAGATGCCGATAACAGAGTAAAAAATATCAACTGGAGTTTGCATAAAATTCTTTAATTAAAATCAAAATTAACCGCTTTTATTTAATTTAAGTAGTTTTTTAACGATATCTCGGTCATCCCACGGCAAATGACGTTTACCGATTATCATTGATTGTTCAGATCCTTTACCAGTAATGAGAACAAAATCGCCATCTTGAGCTAAAGAAATGGCTTTTTTAATGCCATCTTCTCTATTTTCAATCAAAAAAAGATCCTTATCTAATGTCTTGCCATTTTCTTTGGCACTTTCAGCAATATCGCTAATAATCTCTTTTGGATCTTCATCATAAGGATCAACATTAGATACAATGAGGTAATCAGCCTTTTTCGCACCAATTTCACCCATAAGTGCTCTTTTTGCTTTATCCCGACCGCCGCCTTCAGCGCCCATAAGCAGAATAATGTTACCGTCTTTTTTTATTTGTTTGATTGATTTTAACAGCGCTGTTAAGCTTTCTTTCTCGTGCGCATAATCAACTATGACACTAAATGGTTTATTTTGAACGATTTCCATGCGTCCGGGAATTATTTTTAGGTTTTCTAAACCGACAATTACCATCTCCCGATTGAGATTTAATAGAGAACAAATTGCAAAAACTGGCAAGCAATTAGAAACATTAAAATATCCTGGTATGTGCAAAATAACTTCTTTTTTATCTATTTGAAAGGAGACTCCCCTGCCATACTCCCTTATATCTTGGGCAATGAAATCAACTCTGCCGTTATTTGCGATATTAAATTGCGTAGTAAACGTAATTTTTTTATCGGCTTGAAACTGCAAAAAGTTTTTTGATTCTTCTGAATCAATATTCACAATGATGGCCTTAGGTATGTCCAACCCATTAATAGTTTTTCTTCTTTGATAATACAATTCTTTAAAAATCGTTTGTTTGGCGATGCGATAGTTTTCAAAGGTGCCATGAGATTGAATATGCTCCGGCGTGAGATTGGTAAATACAAGCAAGTCGTAAGCAATGCCTTTGTGCCGAAATTGCGCTATGCCTTCAGAAGTGGTCTCAATAATTACTACTTTACAGTTTTCTTGTTTCATCTTCGCAAGCATCTTATGTATCTGAAACGAGTCCGGCATGGTCATGTGATAGTTATTTAAAAATTCCTTCTCACCAATTCGAAGATTCGCCGTGCTTATAAGACCAGTCTTCAAACCTGCTCCGGTTAATCCCGCCCAGATAAAATTAGCAGTCATTGATTTACCCTTGGTACCAGTCACGCCTATGATTACCAAATCTTTTGATGGCCAGCCATAGAGCATAGCCGCACTATAAGCTTTTAAAAAACGATAAAACCTAAATATGAAAATCGGAATATATTTTTTAAGCACGGCCTTCATGCCGTTAGAAATTTTACCCAACAACAATTGGAATAAGTGACGTTTTGTTTATTTTTGTCTTGACTTAAAGATATGAGCATAATTTACCTAATTTATAACGGGATTCATAAAAATTTTTTCATAATTGAATAAAGAGTAAAAAGGTTTTTGTGGATCGGCAAATCCCATGTGCCGGCATAAGTAGTTTCTCTGCCTCCAAAGCTTTTTTTAAATTTTGTAACACCCTCCCAATCCTTGTTATCGCTAATACCCCAGAAGTCAAAACAAATACAGTTTTTGTATTTAGCTTCTTTTATCGCCTGCCAAAGCAACAAGGAAGGTGCATTGTACTTTCCAAACCCTGATACTGATGCCGCATATAAATACACGGCAGTTTTATCAAAAAGAAGAATAATAGCGCCGGCAATAACCTTGGTATCAAGCTTTGCCAAATAAATCTTTATCTTAATATCGCCATTAAAATTAACAAGGTTTTCATAATATTTCTTGGGATGCCTCCTCAAATTATGGCGGGTATTGGTCAGAAGAAAAAGATTCCAGAAATCTTGAAACGCGTCTTTTGTGCTGTTTTCTTCCGAAGTTACAATTAAAACTCCACGCTGCTTGGCTGTTTTTATAGCATAACGAGTTTCACTTTCCATCTCAAGAAGAAGTTGATCCTCATGAGGGGTGAGATCAAGCTGAAGAGTCATATGCGGCTGGGGTGAACGTGATATGCTCGGTTTTAAACCCAACGCCAATAAATCTTCAGTCTTTACTGGTTGAGCGTGATAATATTGAGGTTCAATTCTTAAAAAAATAACCCCGCTATTATCATTTTTTATGGCAGTAATGAACTGTTTTAATGAATCAATATTGGCAACAATTGGACCATAGGGCGCATAAAGGTAGCTCATACCCAAAGGAAGCTTCTTAATTAATATAGAGGCAAGGTATCCATCCGCCGACACCCTTAAGACATTTCCGTTCAAACTTTCCTGAAGTGTCCCCCACTCCCATGATTGTAAAAATGAACCGCCCAAAAATTTTACCTGTTCATTCCAGCTTGCTTGATGGCTCATAATCCTATAAATATATGTTTGGATCTAAATCTCCGCCTACCGGCATTGGACCGCAATATTTACTGCTTTTGACGATATAAGTAGAAGAATCCCATACCGTAAAATGAAGGTGCGGACCTGTTACCCAACCGGTTTTGCCCATATAACCTATTATTTGGCCGCGTTTTACGGTTTCTCCTATCGTTACACTCTGTTGTGCTAAATGGCCATAGAGTGTGGTAAGTCCATTATTATGTTTTATGACTATAAATTTTCCATAGGCGGCTTTTGGACAGTATTTATCTTGGTTGCCTAAATTAACAACTACTCCGTTTTCAGCGCTCAATACCTCGGCTCCTAGGTACTTACCAATATCAAGGCCGTTATGATATTGGCCTTTGTAAGTAGCAAGAGCAAAACTTGTTCTGCCGTACCCTTGCGTTATACGACCATCTGGAACTGGAAACAAAAGAACTCCAGAACGAGCCGTGGGCAAAGCTCCAGAATTAATGCGTGTTCTGAGTTCAGATTCTAGCTGCTCAACTTCTTTTTGAATCTCTTCTTGTTCTTTGGCTAGTTTATTTAATTGTTCCGTATAAGCTTTTTCTTGGCTTTTGGTCATTGACAGAAGTTTTCCCTGCTCTCCCTTTTGTTCTACTACCAAAGTTTTGCGATTGTTAAGATTATCTTTCTCGTCCTTGATTAACTCCAACTTATTAGAGACCTCATCTAGTTTTTGGTTAAGCGTATCATTTAATGACTTAAGCCCGTCAATATCCGTCTTCAACCTGGCGCTTAAATCATAGATATTTTGCGCCTCGGCTATGCTGGTAGCTAGTGATCCATTTTTTATCAGTTTTATCAAAAAGTTTTCCGAATCATCCTGTTGTAACGTTCTCATTGAAGCCGCAACGCCGTCTGACTTAAGCCGGATATTACTTTTTATTTTCTCAATATTGGCATTCAATTCTTCCACCTCCAAGCCATTTTTTTCAATACTTATTTCATCAGCTTTGATTTTTAAGTTAAGACTGTTAATATTGCCGGTTAATTGGTTAATATCTTTCTGAAGCGACCGACCCTGATCTTTGGTTTGATTCAATACTGATTGAGTTTTAGCTATTTCGTCGTTGATCTTCTTTAAGGCACTGGCTTTATCCTCAATGGCATTTTTTAAATTCTGAACATTTTGTGTATCTTCACCTTTAATAAATGTTATTGATGCCAAATTAAAGATTGCAAATGCTATAATTATTTTTTTTAGCCAGTGATTCATGGTGCGTTATAACTTTGCCAAGGCATTTTTAATACGGTCTAAAACAGCCTCTTTCCCCACAACATACATAATTTCAAAAGGTCCCGGCGAAGCAGTTTTGCCTGACAAAGCCACTCGAAGAGGCCAAAGCATGTCTCCCCTGCCGATTTTATCCGCTATTGGCATGATAGTTGTTTCAAGAGTAGCGGTCTCAAAATCTGCTTCCGGAATACCATGAATAATATTAACCAAGTGTAGTAGGTTCTCTTTCGCTTTTCCTTTTGTGCTTGTTTTCCAGATAAGTAGCTTTGCATCGTATTCCTCCAATTTAAAAAAGAAGTTGGCATCCGCTAAAAGCCCATCAAGGGTTTCAGCTCTCCCCTTCTCCAGTTTAATTACTTTTTTTAATAAATCATCCTGGGGCGATAGATTATGTTTCTTAAGAAATGGCGCTAGCAACTCCGTTAATGCATCAACTGAAGCATTTTTTATATATTGAGAATTCAACCAGTTTAACTTTTTTTCATCAAATACGGCTCCAGCTTTCTGCATGCGCTCCATAGTGAACTGACTGATTAAATCGGATTTTGAAAGTATTTCCGAATCATTTTTAGGATGCCATCCTAAAAGCGCTATAAAATTAACCAAAGCATCAGGAAGATAGCCCATATCTTGATATTTTAACATTGAAGTTTCTGTAAACCGCTTAGACATCTTACTGCGATCAGGATTTAATATTATGGGCAAATGCGCGTAGCGCGGCTGTGGAAAGCCAAGTATTTCCTGGAGAGCAATTTGTTTGGGTGTATTCGCAATATGATCTTCGCCGCGGATTACATGACTGATTTTCATTTCATAATCGTCAATTACCACGGCAAAATTGTAGAGCGGATTTCTTAGATCTTTAGCAATAACTATGTCGCCGGCAAAAGCGAGATCAAAAGTTATTTCACCGCGTATAATATCGTTAAAGCTAATCTTCTTCTCTGGTGTTTTGAATCTGATAACCTGTGACTCTCTGCCCTTGGGAGGTTTGGTTCGGCAACGACCGCTATAGCGTGAAGCCTCTCCTTTTTTCATCATTACCTGTCGCTCTATCTCTAACTCTTCTTTAGTGCAATAACAATAATATGCCTGGGCCTCGTCGAGCATTTTTTTAAGATACTGCTCATACAAATCAAGCCGTTCGCTCTGGCGATACGGGCCATATGGACCACCAATGTCAGGCCCTTCATCCCATTCTATGCCGAGCCACTTTAAGCCTGTTATTAAATCATCTTCAAACTCATGTTTAGACCGTTCCATGTCGGTGTCTTCAACACGCATGACAAAAACACCTTTATTATGCCTAGCAAAAAGCCAATTAATGAGAGTAGTGCGCGCAGTACCAAAATGAAGCGGGCCCGTCGGTGACGGGGCCATGCGACAACGCACTGCACCTGCCTTGAGTGTCATAGACCTATTATAACGCAGTTTTAACTCAAAAAAAAGTCTTTGTGCCGTTTGTATGTCCAGGAAACTTGTTTTTCAATAAACTCTCGGAAAGTAAAAAGTTTGGTCTTTTGTTGATAAAAGTTTTTGCTTGAGAGAATAATGCTGCAACTTTTCATAGGAAAAAGTTGACAGCCGGTTCGAGAAAAATAAGTTTTCTGGACAAACCAAGAAATCAATAACTACGACAAATCTTTATTTTCTTAAAGCCAAGCGGAGTATCTCCTCTGCGATTATTTTAGCCGCATCAGGCCTCGCAAAAGAACGCGCGGCACGGCTCATGGCTTCCTGGGTTTCTGGGGCATCCAAAATTTTTACAATTTGCTCGAACAAGATGTTGGGTAAAAGATTTTCTTCATCAATAATTAGAGTCGCACCAGTTGAGGCGTATTCATAGGCGTTTTCCCGTTGATGATCCTGAGCCGAAAGGGGCAAAGGAATCAAAATAGAAGGTTTGCCAGCCGCCGCGATTTCAAAAATAGCTCCGCTTGAAGCCCTAGAAATGACGAGATCAGCAGCTTTAATCGCAGTCGCATAATCATCTTCGAGAAACGGCGATACTTTATACAATTCTTTTTTGTCATCGGCTAAACCCTGAATGATACTCCCCTGCTCTATTTCGGCGCTTTGAATATTTTTCATACCCACTTGATGCAAAACTTGAAATTTTTCTAGAAGCATAGGCGCAACACTGAATATAAAATCATTAACACGAGCTGCTCCTTGAGAACTTCCTAGTACTAAAATAAGCGGTATATCTTTTTTAAAACCAAGTTCCTGAAGTAATACATTTTTGTCTTCGGCGGGCTTAAAAAATTCAGCTCTTATCGGATTACCCGTAAACGCAGTTTTTTCTTTAGCGAAAAATTTATAAGCGTTTTTGAAAGAAATAGCAATACGCGAAGCAAAAATCCCTGATATTCTATTAGTTCTTCCCGGAATGGCATCTGAATCATGTATAATGACAGGCACGCGATAGAAGCGTGCGGCTATAACTACGGGCAAGGCGCTTGTGCCGCCTTTAGAGAAAAGAACGTCGGGCATTAAAAAATACATTTTAAAGAAGGATTGGATGAATGAAAAAAATATTTTTAAGAAATCTAGATAATTTAATATTGAAAAATAGTTTCTAAATTTTCCACCGGCAACTGAATGCACGAGAATGCCGTTATTCTCTAATACTACGCTGAATTTTCCGCTCGCACCCAAATAGTGTAGAGAGAGCTTAGATCCGGAGTTATGTTCACAACAAGCTAGTTCTTCTGAAACAGCGACAAGCGGAAATATGTGCCCACCGCTGCCTCCGCCAGTAAATAAAATTTTAAGCATAAAATTTAAACTTTATACTAACAATTTACTACGTTATTAGTCGTTAGTTTCTGTTTACGCATACTTTGAGACATTGGCCATAATACCGACGGTTGTCATAAGAACGGCCAGCGAGGTTCCTCCGTAGCTGATAAAAGGCAAAGTAACACCGGTAATGGGGAGAAGACCAGAAATCGCGCCGATATTAATAAACGCCTGGATGCCGATCTCGGAAAGCAACCCAATCATCAATAGTTTACCAAATTCATCACGTACACCCCGAGCAATAAAAAATCCTCTTAATAATAAAACAAAAAAAACAAAAATTAAACTAGCCGCACCAATAAATCCGAATTCTTCGGCAATTATCGCGAAAATTGAGTCGCCGATTGATTCGGGCAAATAATTATATTTATTAGCCGACTGACCATAGCCCCCCCCAGTCAACCCGCCGGA
>Ga0209541_10003933_pt1 | contig 26825 bp, 36 predicted proteins | sample RifCSPlowO2_01_FD_184027 | JGI IMG/M metagenome (GOLD analysis project Ga0209541, IMG submission 184027) | Groundwater microbial communities from Rifle, Colorado - Rifle CSP2_plank lowO2_0.1 (SPAdes) (version 2) | ecosystem: Environmental > Aquatic > Deep subsurface > Groundwater | place... | reverse complement strand
AAAACCATAGACGCTCGAGTTAGAGTAAATATGGCAATGGATTTCTTCAGATGAAAATTCGAAAAGCAAATAAGAAAGATATGTCTCACAGCTTAAATATAGCCAGAGAACTAAATGAATGGTTTACAAAAGAAGCTATCAAAAATATGAGAATAGATTTTTCAATTAATAATTTAATTATAGCTACTGAAAAAAAAGAAATATTTGGATTTCTATGTTATTCATCGTACAATAGCATAATGCAACTCATTTGGATGGGCATTAAAAAAGATTCACAAAGAAAAGGAATTGGAAAGACATTACTTAAATGGTTAGTGAAAGAAGCAAAGAAAAAAGGATTAAGAACAATAGAAGTTGAAACATTGCCAGATGAAATTAATTATGAGCCATACAATTTAACAAGAAGTTTCTATTATAAAAATGGATTTAAGAGAGTTGCCTACAAAAAAGCAAGAATAAAAGGATGGGATGATCAAATATTATTGGAGAAAGTCATATGAGAAAAGTCCTCATCCTCGACGCAGGTCCAATAATAAACCTATCAATGAATGGTTTATTAGAAATATTTGAGAAAATATATCAAAAAGGAATCACTATTGTGATAACAAATTATGTTTATCAAGAAGTTGTAGATCGTCCGTCTCACATCCCTCGTTTCGAGTTAGGCGCGCTAAAAATCAAAGACTTAATAGAAAAAGGAATAATAAAATTTGCAACTGACTTAGGCCTAGCCCAACAGGAAATAGAAAGTGAAACTCAGCACTGGCTCAGAATAGCAAACTCTTCAATAAGATCAGACAATCACTCCATCGAAATAGTCAGTCCTGCAGAAATGTCTTGCATAGCAATAAGCCACATATTAAACAAAAAAGGAATAGAAAACATAATAGCAATAGACGAAAGAACAACTCGAGTTCTATTTGAAAAACCTGAAAATCTAAGAGATTTAATGTCTAGCAAATTACACAGAAATATTTCGTTAAACACGAGAGAACTAGTAGATACAAAAGAATTTAGATTCATTCGCTCTAGCGAGTTAGTCTATGTAGCAATTAAAAAAGGATTTATAGAAATAAATGACAAACACGCCCTCGAGGCATTATTATATGCAACAAAATTCAAAGGCTGTTCAGTCTCCTGGGAAGAAATAGAACAAATGAAAAAGTTATAAAAAAATATATTTGATTCCTAATATAATGGACCCGGAGGGAATCGAACCCCCATCTTCCGGGATCTCCAAAAATTCTGGAGCCGAAGATTCTAACCATTAAACTACGGATCCCCGTCCATAACTTCTGGAATCTTGTTTAATTCTCCAGCAGTTAATACATAAATGGTATTTTTGCCAATTAAAAACCTATCTTTTGAAGGTTTTTCGCTTAACAATCTTTATAAATAACCCAGACATCTATAATACATGCATAAAGAAAAGGGGCACGAACATAAAGCCACATCAAAGGCAACTTTAGAAGAACAAACGATTCATAGCCTTGTAGAACTACAGAAAGTGCATATAAATTTAGCAGAAAAATTTGATAAACTAACAACTCAAATTGAAAACCTTCTAGCACTATTCGAATTAGCAGCAAGAAACTTCGCAAAACAACCAAACATGCAAAACACAGAAAAAGACAAAGAATTCCTAGATAAAATAGATAAGCTATTAGATCAAAATAAACTCTTAGCTAAAGGTCTATCATTAATGGAAGAGAAAATGCGGGAAAAAATTTACGGCGTAAATCCAACAGGAACAAGACCACAATTTAGACCAAGCCAACAAATGACTGCGTCCAGTCCAGTAGAAGAAATATAATCATGGAACAACAAAATATAGGAGAAATCTTTCTCATTAATTTTTTCAAGAGTGTTCTGTCTGTAAAAACCCCATTAAACAACTTGCAAAATTCCAAAGAAGAATATGAACAAATGGAAAGATCAAATTTAAAACCAGAAAGTCCAAAAATACAAATGGTTCCTCAAATAATAAAAACAATAAATATCAAAAAGAATCTCCAACAAACCAGAAATAACTTTCCTTTAATGACGTCTCGCCATACATTAGATCAAAAACAATTATTATCCAACGAAAAAATAAACTATTTAATCAAAAACCAATCTATAAGCGAAATAGAATGCATCGGGGCAGACAATCCCCTAATGATTAAAATAAGAGGAATGACTCAAAAAACTCAAGTCAAATTAACAATAGAAGAAATATATGATTTAATTGCAGAGTTTTCTCAAAAAACAAAAATACCTGTAATAAACGGCTCAATAAAAGCTGCTCTAAATAACTTAATTATCACAGCAGCACTTTCAGAAACCCTTGGACCTAGATTTATACTTCAAAAAAAAAGGCAGAACAACACCCAATTCTATTAATTCAAATCCCTCATTTTGTAAACCAAACTCTCATATAAAGGCGCAAGCTTCTCACGACCTTTAGAGTCAAGATTCTTATAAGCCTCAACAATAATGGGCATTCTAACAACAGCAACTTTAGGCAAATCAGTTACATCCCGTAAAGCATCAATAATCATTTTTTCAACACGACTCGAGTCACTAGTAAAACTATGAATCGAAGAAACATTATCAATTCTTGGAAGACCCAGACCATTAGGTAAACTCAAACTAACCTTATCATCTCCAATTTTCTTCCTCAATAAAATTAAATAACTAAGAATTTCTTGCCTAATAATTTTATTATCAAAATAATCTAATTCAGTCAGTTCATTATAAATTCTAATAGCCTTTGAGTAGTCTTTTTTATCTAAAGCACCCCTACCCGATAAAATCATTTTCTTATAATCAGGAACCAAAAACCCCCCAAAAAACAAGAATAAAACAATCATCGTAAATAAAACGGCCCATAAAACCCATGGAACAGATTTATTTGATTCAACGATCGAATCAGCTTCCTGAACAGACATCCCCAATAACTCGGGAGAATTAACATCTCGGATTCCAAATAAGAGTTTATCTATAAAATCAGTTATTTCTTGTTCAAGATCATGAAAACTTGAAGAACCAACAAAATTTATTCTTAAATTATTATCTTTATCTCTAGACATAACGACCGCTTCATTTGCAGATTTAGAGCCTTCACTACGCCCAACATGAAATGCAGCAATCAGTCTAGACCCGGTAGAACGCCCAGAGCCGCTTATAGTGGATCCGGGAGTTACAGGAACACTAGGCCCCCGTTCACCAGACGTAGATATACTAATAGGACTATAAACTTCTATTTCGGGAACATTACAAATTTCGCCATCGGCATTAACCCCATTATATCCGAAATTAACAATATTATCAAAAGAAACAAGTCCAATAGGATATTCACATTTTTCTGAAAAAACTCCACCTTCAACTTCTATAACCTCAGAAGGAATAATATCTGCAACATGATTCTCTAACCGTTCAACAGATGTAGCGACTTCTCTTTCTACAGTCAAAACCCAAACAGCTTCCGCTCTCTGGAATTCTTGACGTTCATTTACTTCACCAGCAAGTATCCCATTAATTCTATCAAGCTCACCTTTAATATAATCAATATCCTGAGTCATTAAGCCTTGAAAATTGTCAAGATCACTAGACGAATATCCCTTAACAAGCATAGAAGATTTATCATATCTAGAAAGAGAATTTAACAAAGCATTTAAGATGTTTTGTCTAATTCTTATTAAATCCTCTTCTGACGCAACAGTATTCTCTCCAACCACAGTCCCATCATCTCTCACAGTACCTGTAATATCAGATACATAATCTGCACTTTGAGAAACCCCATCTGAATTACTTTCTACTTCATCAACAACATATTCAGGAGGCGAATTATCGCTGCCAGAAGGCATTGAGGCTATGAATTCACCATAAGTTATTGAAGCAAATCCTATTATCTTCGCAGAATACCATCCAGCATAAGCAATAGAAAAAACAGTAAGCGTCAAAGCAAAAACAACAAACAACAAAGAAGTAAAATTCAAACTATCCCCATTGCCTCTTCTAAACACCATCATTAAAGAACAGCAAAATAACTTATTAAAACTTACCTAAACCTCTATAACTAAGATTTAAATAAATCCAAGAACTAAGTTAAATTATGAAAGAGATAATAGTAATGAGTCTTGGAGGAAGCCTCATAGTTCCAGAACATATAAACACAACATGGATAGACAATTTCAGAAAAACAATAACAATTTTGACTAAAAAATACAAATTTGTAATAGTTTGCGGCGGTGGCTTCATAGCCCGCGAGTATATCACAATATTAAAAGAAGAACACAAAAACAAAAAAGAACAATCTCTTGCAGGAATTCAAATAACAAGAATGAATGCTAAAGTAATGAGTGAAATATTTGGAAAAATAGCAAACAGTCAAATTCCTTTAGAAATGAAACATGTAAAAAGCATGCTCTCAAAAAATGAAGTAGTCTTTTGCGGAGCGTTAAGATATGCCCCAAATCAGACATCTGACAGCACAGCGGCAAAACTAGCGCAATATCTCAAATCTAAATTCATAAACCTTACAAATGTTGACGGGCTATATACATCAAATCCATTAAAACACAAAGACGCTAAGTTCATAGAAAAGATATCTTGGAAAGAATTTGAAAAAAAAGCGTTAGAAATAAAATACAAACCAGGGCAGCACTTTGTTCTTGACCAAAAAGCTTCAAAGATAATAAAAAAACACAAAATAACTACATACATTTTAGGAAAAAGTTTAAACAATCTTAAAAACCTCTTAAACAACAAAAAATTCAAAGGAACAACAATAGAACAATGATAAACACAACAAACATAGAAGAAGCTAAAAAACTACTAAAAAAAGAAGAAACTCCTAAAATAGTTTTATCACAAAACGATGAATTTAACAGAAAAATCTTAGAACATGGTAAATTTGACATCCTCTTATCTCCAGAAACAGGCCAGAGAAAAAATAAAATACGTCAAACAGACAGCGGTTTAAACCATGTCTTAGCAAAAATAGCTAATAAAAATAACCTTGCAATAGGCCTTAACTTAGAAGAAATAAAAAAACTAGAACCTAAAAGCAAAGCAGAAAGACTTTCAAAAATAAGACAAAACATAAAAATATGTAGAAAAGCAAAAACAAAACTAGCTATTAAAACATCGAGTATCGAAGAAGCAATGAGTCTTTTACAAAATCTGGGAGCTTCAACACAACAGGCAAAAGAAGCAATAGTTTTTTAACCTATAATAAACACATGTTAAAATCAAAAAATCGATGCACCACCACACACTAAAGTGTGTGGTTTTAATGGTGCTCGATTTTTGGATGCTCAAGATTTCAAACACTTTAAAAAGTTAGATTTCTAAGAAATCTTGACATGGAAAAACTAATAGAATCACTATCCCAAATAGAAAGAACAATCATTCCCCATTTACACAAAAAAGTAGACGAAATAGTAAACAAAACAAATTTAGATAAAACAACCGTCATAAGAGCCCTAACATTCCTTGAAAGCAAAGGATTATTAAAAATAAATCAAAAAACAAGCAAAATAATAGACTTAGGAGTTAACGGAATACATTATAAAAAAAATCATCTCCCTGAAAGAAAACTTCTAATAACGATAGAAAACAATAACAATAAAACATTTAATGAAATAAAAGAAAAAACAAATCTATCAGATAATGAGTTTAAAGCAGCTCTAGGCGTCTTAAAGAATAAACTTCTAATCTCATTAGAAAATGGAAAATTAAAAATATCATCAACAAAAGAAGAATGTTCCAAAAAGTTCCCGGAAGAATTGCTTTTAGAAAAGACCCCAATAACCTCAGAAAACCTTTCAGAATTAGATAAATTAGCAGTTGAAAATCTAAAAACCAGAAAAGACATATTAGAAATATTAGAAAAGAAAGATATAACCTTTGAACTAACAGAAAAAGGTAAAGAGATAGCAGGTAAACAAATAACCTCTGATTTAATTGAAGAATTAACTCCTGAAATTATAAAAGAAGGAATAAAAAATAAAAAGTTCCGTAGATACGACTTTAGCATAAAAGCTCCGTCAATATACGGCGGAAAAAAACATTTCGTCAATCAGTCAATAGAACAAGGTAAAAAAATATGGCTCGAACTAGGCTTCAAAGAAATGACTGGAGACCTCACAGTCAATTCATTCTGGAATTTCGACGCACTATTTACAGCACAAGACCACCCTGTAAGGGAAATGCATGACACATTCTTCATAAAAGACGTCCAAGGTAAGTTACCTGAAGAAAAGACAGTCCAAGCAGTCAAAAAAGCACACGAACAAGGCGTAGATAATAGCACAGGATGGAAATATAACTTCAACGAAAATGAAAGCAAAAAGGTTCTATTGAGAACACATACAACATGCCTATCTGCAAAAAAGTTAGCAAGCCTAAAAAAAGAAGACCTACCTGCTAAATTCTTCTCAGTAAACAGAGTATTCAGAAATGAAACTCTAGATTGGAAGCACGGATTCGAATTCAATCAGGCAGAAGGAATAGTAATAGACCCAAATGCTAACTTCAGACATTTGATAGGATATCTAAAAGAATTCGCAAAAAAAATGGGCCATGATAAAATAAGAATTCAACCAAGCTATTTTCCATATACAGAACCAAGTTTAGAAGGCTCAATATGGAACAACGAAAAGAAAGAATGGGTAGAAGTTTTAGCAGCAGGAATATTCCGCCCTGAAGTAACCATTCCACTTTTAGGAACGGCCATGCCAGTATTAGCTTGGGGTCCAGGATTTGACCGTTTAATGACTGAAGCACATAAAATAAAAGACCTACGAGAGTTATACAAAAATGACATAAATCACCTAAGGGAGCATAAAATACTAATCAAATGATAACTAAAAAAAGTTTCAAAAAGGAATGGAAGAACCTCATCTTCAATGGATTATTTGCTCTTCTGACAATAATAATAGTAATAGCCATTCACAATAATATTTTATATGCAACAATATTGCTTGTAATTATTAGTGCAATAGGATTAATCAAATGGAATTCAAAGATAACTCTAGCCATGTTCTTATTTGGCTCGTTATTTGGAGCATTTTCAGAAATGATAGCAATAAACTACGGTATCTGGAGCTATACAACAACAAATTTCATTAATATCCCAACATGGCTTTTTTTAGTATGGGGAAATACTGCAGCATTCTTATACCAAACAGGATTGGAAATAAAAAGAATGGGAGTAAAAGAATAAAATGACAAATATAATATTTTCAAGAAAAGAATTCGAAAAACATATTAAAATAACTCCTGAAATCCAGGAAAGAATAACTTTATTTGGAACACCGCTAGAAAACGTTTCCCAGGAAAATGTTGAGATAGAAGTTCTTTCAAACAGACCAGACTTAATATCTTTAGAAGGATTCATGCGTTCATTTAAAAAGTTTTTAGGAAAAGAGCCAGGTTTAAAAAAATATGATATAAAGAAACCAGAAAAAAATTACCGGGTATATGTAGACAAATTAGTAAAGGAAATTAGACCTTATGTGTCCTGTGCAATAATAAAAAATATCAGCTTAAATGAAGAAAAATTAAAAGATATTATAAATTTACAAGAAAAACTTGCCCTAACATTAGGAAGAAACAGAAAAAAGATAGCAATTGGAATCTATCCTTTAGATAAAATAACCTTCCCATTATATTATACCTCAAAAGAGCCAAAAGACATTAAATACACCCCATTAGGCGCAGATCGTGAGCTAACTGCAGATGAAATTTTAATGTTACATCCTACAGGTAGAAAATACGAGCACTTACTAAAAAATCAAAGAAGATATCCAATATTTATAGACTCAGATAAAAAAATAATATCAATGCCTCCAATAATAAACTCTGAATTGACTGGTCGAGTCGATACAAAAACAAAAGACTTATTCATAGAATGCACAGGAACTGACAAAAATGTCATAGAAAAGACTCTAATAATAATTGCAACATCTTTAGCGGAACTAGAAGGTAATATTTACCAAGTAGAAATTATAGATAAAGAAAAATACAACACTCCAATCCTAACCAATCAAAAAATAAAAATATCTCTACAAAATGTAAATAAACTCCTGGGACTGAACTTAACAGAAAATCAAATATCTCAATTATTAGCAAAAATGGGACACAATTATAAAAACGGAGTTGCAGAAATAGCTCCTTGGAGAATAGACATTTTACACGAAGTAGATTTAATAGAAGACATAGCAATAGCTTATGGATATAATAATTTTAGCCCAGAAATTCCAAACATTTCAACATCGGGACAAGAATCTAAAGAAAGCATAATAAAAAGAAAGATTTCAGAGATCTTAATAGGCCTAGAACTATTAGAAATATCGACATATCATTTAATTAAACCAGAAGAAGTTGAAAATTATAATACAAAAGACGCCCTAGAGTTATTAGATTCAAAAAGCGAATACAAATACCTTAGACCCAATCTTTTAATCCCTATATTAAGAATATCCTCTGAAAACAAAGACGCAGAATACCCTCAAAAACTATTCGAGATAGGTCGAGTCTTCAATAAAAATGTTCAAAAAGAAAACGGAATAGAAGAAAATGACAATTTAATCCTATCAATCTCTCCAGCAAACGCAACAGAAATAAAAAAACATCTCGATTATTTGTTCAAAATGCTAGATCTAGAGTATTCAATAAAAGAAATAACAAAACCACATTTAATAGACGGCAGAACATGCGCAATACTCTTAAACAACAGGCCAATAGGTTATTTCGGAGAAGTCCATCCAAACACATTAAGAAAACAAGGCATCCAAATGCCAATAGCATTAGCTGAAATTTCTCTAGAAGAAGTATACAAACTAATCAATTAAAATAGTCCCTATTACTTTTCTTAGAATTAGAAGCATTTTTCCAGTTTCGCTCAAGAATTCCTAAAATTTTAAGCAATTCAGCACGTTTATCATTCCAAACACCAAAAGCCTTCAAAATAAATTCAACTTCGTTACTATCATCAGAAACTACATCTAATTTATAAGATATCAACTCAACTTCCATAAAAGAAGAAAAAACCGAATCAATTATTTTCTTATCTTCGGGAGTAATTTCTTTAAGTAGCATCATAAACATCGGTGGTGCTTGAGAAGGATTAACAATAGTCTCAATTAATTTAAGATAATATGCAAACTTATCAACAATAATACGACGAATATCTTTAAGCAAAACCCCTGAATCTTTTTTAATTTTACCTATTTCAAAAGCAGAATTCATCTCATCAAAACTAGGTAAAGAGTACTTCTTCTGCAATTTAGAATAATTCTCAATAAGTTCAGTAAGTTTCATAAACAGTAGCACAATAAAGGATATAAAAAGGCACCGATAACCGAAAAAATGGACTACCCCGAAAATATAGGTATATTTACAATAATAAATAAAATTGCAGAGACTAAAAAAAGTATAGTTTTCTTAGGAGAAGACACTAGACTAAAAAGACTAGTTGCAATAAAAACTCTAAAACCCGGATTAGAAGAAGAAAGAACAACTCAGTTCATAAAAGAAGGACAAAGACTTGCAATGATAGAAACTCATCCAAATCTAGTGCAAGTATATACTTCAGGAGTTTGTGAAAATGGACAACCATTCTTAGTTATGCAATATGTTCAAGGAAAAACATTAGAAGAAAGATTAAGTGAAGATCCACTTAATAAAAAAGAAGCTGAAAAAATTTTAAAAGAAGTTGTACAAGCAACAGCATATTTACACAGTGCAGCACATGAGCAACACAACGACATAATTCCAAGAAATGTAATATTAGGAGAAAGAGGAACATGTTTAGTAGACTTAGGAGGAGCTTTGAATTTTAGACCTGAAAGATTTGACGATATTCAAGCAATAGGACATCTTGCAAAGAACCTAGAAGAAAGAATTACAGAACCAAATAAAAGTTATGTTTCTACAATAAGAAAAAGAATTCTTGATGGAGAATTAAAAACGGCAAAAGATATAGAAAACGCCATATATAATGAAGAGGAAAAAGAAAGAAGAAAAATAACAAGAAGAAAAATGATTGGCTTAGGAGCAAAGGGACTCATAGCCATAACAGGAGGATTACTAATATATAATGAAATAGAAAGAAGAGAATCATTAGAATATACAGTAAGTAAAATAAAAAGCATAAACCCTGAGGAAAAATCAGAGAATTTTAAAGAATTGTGCAAAGAGTTATTGGAAAGACTTGCAACTAAATATGAAATATTAATAGATTCAGATAAAATACCAAGAAAGGCATTTCCATATAATATCCCTGACGGAACATCTAACCTAGTTCCAATAACAAATAATTGGGAATGGACTACAGGATTCTGGCCAGGAATATTATGGACGTTAAGCAATCATTCTAAAAAAAACACTCTAAAAAAAGCAGCTGAAGATTGGACAAATGACGTAGCTGAATCTCATAGTGAAGATGATAGAACAATAAGGGCAATAAGATGTTTCTATTCCTATGTCAAAGCATATGAAACAACTGGAAAAAAAGAATTTCGAATTAAAGGATTAGAAGCAGCAAGAAGAATATCAGAACTGAGCAAGCCAGACGGAGATTATTTGAGATATTATAGCTCAATCGGCCCTGTTGTTTATCTAGATAACATGGAACTTGCAATTCCACTAATGCTATGGGCAAACAAAGAAGAAAGAGACGAAAAAATGAAAGAAATAATCCTAAGACATTCAAAAATAACAATAGAAGCACTAATTAATGAAGACGGCTCTTCAATACAATGCGCATCAAAAGAGGGTGAAAGATATGCTCCTGCATTAATCAAAGGTTTTGGAAAGGATGAGAATTCCTGTTTTAGTAGATCTCACATAAGAGGAATAAATGGTTTTCTGAGTTTAGCTGAACACTTAAAAGAAGAAGAACACTTAAGAGTTGCAGAATTAATGATAAATTATGCATTAACAAATATGCCAAAAGACAGAATATTAAAATACGATTTCAAAGACCAAAATCCGGAAGCACCTATAGATACAGCTTCAACTTCTGCCCTTGCGCTTGCCTTAGGAATGCACGAAAGAATAACAAACGATGGAAAGTATGCCAAAGAGAGAGACAAAATATTACATGCCCTTATAACAAGACATCTTGCAACAAATAGAGAATATCAAGGAGTTATAAAAAATGGATTCATACGGGACACATTACCAAAATGTGGAATAATTTACGGAGACCATTCGTTCATAATGGCACTAGAAGAAGCTAAAAATTAACTACCATCATCAGAAGGATAATTAGGCTCAGGTTCAGGAATAATAACCAACCTAGTTCCAGGACCTATTACAATAACTCCCCTAGAAGTAGGAATTTCTACAGATTCTGAAACAACCCAATCCCCATTATCATCTATCGTAATTGTAGTTCCAGGTTGAAGAGTATAAGTTCCTTGATTTGTGACAATCATAACTGTGCTACCAGTAACTTGAACAACATCTGAAGAAAATCTAATATAAAGCAAATATGCTCCTATAGCCACTATTAAAACAACAATGCTAATCAACAACCAAAAAGTTTTTCTATCCATAATTAAGTATAACAAATATTGTTATATATAGCTTATTATCATACAATACATATAATGGTTATAATTATAACAAAAAGTATATATATCTTTTAATCCAAATAAATAGCATATGACTAAAACAAAAAGAAGCATAGTATTACATGGGCCTTCTACACTCACAATATCTTTGCCTTCTCAATGGGTAAAAAAACACAATCTTAAAAGAGGAGAAGAGTTAACAGTAGAAGAATTAGGAAAAGAGTTGAAAATTTATCCAGAAGAAATAAAAAATAGCGAAGAAAAAAAGTTAATAGAATTTGGCATAGGAGAAAGAGTAGGAAAATCATCAATAACCGGAGCGTACAGACAAGGATATGACATCATAGAAATAAACTTCAAAAATCCAAATTATATTCAAATAATTCAAGACATAATATCTAAACAAATGATTGGTTTTGAGATTATACAACAAAAAGAAGACAGTTGCATCATAAAAGATTTAACGGGCCACACCAGAGATGAATTCGAAACAGTGCAACGAAGAATATGGCTTCTAATATTAGACTTATCAGAAGAATGTTTAAATGCGTTAGAAAAAAGAAACAAAAAGAGTATGGAAAGAGTAAAGTTCAAAGACTATACTATAAATAAATTCACAAATTATTGCCTGAGACACTTATTAAAAATAGGGCATTCAAATACCAAACAAACAGTTTTATTATATTACTCGATAAAAAGTTTAGAAGAAATAGCAGATTCTTACAAAAGATTATGTCTTTTTTCAAAAGAAGAAAAGTTCTTAGAAAAAGAAGATTTAGATTTAATAAAAGAACTAAATAAAGAACTTGAATTTTTCTACAATATTTGGTATAACTATAATAGAGAAAACATGGAATTATTAATTGATAAAATAACTAAAATAAAAGAAAAAATAGAATACAAACAACACAGACTATTTCATCTTCAAACAACTACTGTGAAAATAACAGATCTTGCATCAGTAAGAATACAACTAGAGCTTAACTAAAAGAAACCTTTAAAACACAACATTATCTAAAAAAGTCATACGCCTCCGTAGCTCAGTCTTGGTTAGAGTGCGTCCTTGGTAAGGACGAGGTCACGGGTTCAATCCCCGTCGGAGGCTTTTGAGAGGATTGTAAATCCTCTGAAATTCCTGCCGTGTTGTGCGTAGTTCGCCCATAAGTGCAAAGCACCAACTATAGTTTTCTTGACTCCTAGAACTTCTTTGTCTAAAAGAAGTTGTAGGTTCAATCCTCGGCGGAGGCTTGATTAAAATGCTTTGCATTTTAGCCTCCGACGACAATAAAAAGTCCTCAGAGTTTTTTCATTCGGCGAAGGCTTTTCAGTCCAAACATCAAAATTTTAAAACAACTGCCAGTTAACAGAATGCATCCTTAACGGAAGAGAACTTTCCCATTTCATAAATTCCTCAAAAAAGCTTTTCCACTCTTTTTCATATTTCTTTCCTTTATTAGAAAAATAAAAAAAATCCTCTTCGGGATCGCACTCCTTCAAAAATTTAGAATAAGGAATCAAATATTCACGACACAATACATTAAACATTAATAAACTCACTTCGATAAGAGTTTCTGGACTAATTTTTTTCACAAGATCTGGAAAGAGTTGCACATATTTGTTAAACAGAACTATCCCATTATCATATACGGGCTCCTGTAAGAAGTCTTTTCTATTTTTTTTAACTACTTGAAATTGTCTTATCTCTTCAAATAAACGAGTATTCTCTTCAAGCATTTCAGAAGCCACTTGTTTAAGGTAAGTCCAATACTTATTCTTAAAATTTAACTTTATCTCTTTCTTCTCATCTTCACTAAGATTTTCCACACGACCCTTCATCAGAAGTTCTTTCAAGGTTTCATTCTGGCGAATGAACATGCCAAACAAAGAATTAATATTAATAACAATATTAGTAACTTTTGTATCTCTATCCGTAACATTAACCATAAAAAATACAAGTAAAAAAGATATATAAAACCTTACTTTAAGTTTAATTTATATTATTAAGTTAATATTTTAGCAGTATACATTTCATAAATATAATGAATACTAAAAAGAAAGTTTTACAAACCCTTAAAAACCATCTAATTAAACTTATTACTTCATGGGCAATTTATATTCTATTAATACAGGTAAAAAAGATTTACCAGAAGAATTTAGAAATCTAAGAAGTATTGGAAAAGACATAGTCACAGCTCTCAGACAAGCAGGATATTCCCATAGAGAAACTTCATTTGAATTTGATGTAAATGAAGATGAAGGAATAGTTACATTAAATTACAGAGACAGACCAGTAGCCGAAATTATTGCTCAAAGAAACGATAATAATGTCTCATTAAATGAATTATGGATAATTGGATGGAATAAACGTCATGTTGATGCTTGGATAAAAGCAGATAACAACACAAATCATATAATAGACGAGGCACATAAAAGAGAATTCAAAGGAGTTTATACATTCATAGAAAACCAATTGAAATCTAAATTAGAATTTATAGAAAGACCGTATATCGGAACAACAGTATACAGAAACAATTTCAAGGGTTCTCAGGCAACCACTCGCTCTTAATAACATAACCCACAATAGCAATTCCTTTATCAAACAAGTGTGAAATCCAAGAAGAGTATTCATCAACAAAATGCTCGCGATTAACAGAATCACTAATAGCCAAGCCCTGATTGCTAATAATTAACAAAGCCCCTATTGCAAAAATCTTAATTAAAATCAATAATATTTTCATAGTTCAACCTGTCTTATTAGTCATATTCCAGTCAAAAAGTGCTACATTCCCAGTAATAGTTGCCGTAGTCTTCCCAAAATTAACAACCCAGTAAGCATAAGACTTTAATCCAGAAACAAAACCTTCGAATGTGTATAGGTCAATATCATTAGTACGTACGACGTTAAAAAATGAAAACAAAATAAAAATAAAAAGAATCCCTATTGAATAAGTCCACCATTTCTCATACCTGAAAGAGGTAATCTTAAAAAAAAGCACGACTGCAAGCAATATAATTCCAATAAATACCCAATTCACCATTTTTCCTCAAAATCTGAAGCATTTAGTTCTATAAATATCTTACTAAGCAGGCCCAGGACTGCCGAAACGCCCATCTATAATTTTACCTCTTTCCACAACAGGCTCATATCTCCGAACATCTCCATTAGAACAAAATTCTAAACCCAAGGCTCTAGTTAAATAAAACATTGGAGGTATATGCGAAGGGCTTATTCTAGAATTTTTATCACCAAGTCTTTTAGTTAAATCTAAATCATAATTAGTAACATCTCTTCCACCACTATCCACACCCACATCTTTACTCATTGTGTAAAATACTAAAATTTAGAGTATAGCGAAAGACTTTTGTTTTTTCCCAGATTAGTCGTCTTTCGCTAGATAGCAAAGGCGCGAAAGTGGGGAAATTAGAGCGTCCTTTGCTATATTTATTCTTTTCCAAAAAAGAGGCGAGGGCAGAGGGGTTTAGGGATCTCTCTGCTCCTCGCCATGCCCCTGCCGGGATTCCTTCAACTCGTAAGAGTTGGAGGGACTGAAGTGTAGGGCGACACTTCAGGATGTTCAAATCCCTATGCCCCTGCCGGGATTTGAACCCGGGTTTCTGCCGTTCTCCACTATCGCCTAAGCGACAGCTGAGATCATGTTGCTCGTAGAGAGCACAGATATAGTCTCAACGACATCACCTCACATGCGAGTAAAACCCGTTCGAGAGGGCAGTGAACTTGACCACTATTCTACAAGGGCCTAAAGAAAACTAAACAGAACGCTTTAAAAAACTATGTCAAAGTGTTTGAATTGAACAGTAACACTTTGAGCATCCCAAAAACAAAGAATATTGTTTTTTCTATGTCAACACGTTAAATAATCAAAAGCAAATAAATTCCCAAAGTATTCCCAATATAGCTCATCATCGCAAAACCATAAGGATGAACTTTAGTAAAACCAGCAAGCAAAGCAACACCAAGCTCATCAGGCAAAGGAGAAGCAATAATAAACACAACTAAAACATAAACTAAAAAGCTACGTAGTTTTTTAGGAACTATCATTCCAACGCCAGAAGAAATATGCCTTACAAAAGAGTTATGTTTCAAAAGCTTAAACTCATCCATAAAAGACAATCTAATAAATGAAAATATACCAAGGTCAGCAATTAAAGCACCGAAACCCCCAACAAGGGCAGCAATATAAATATCAGGAGGACTCAAAGCTAAAAAGAAACCAGTCGCAATAGGCGTTGAAAAACCAGCAGAAAAAAGCAAACCGCCAAAGAATATTGCCAAATAAATCAAACTATCAAAAGAAACAACCATACCATAAACAGAAGGAATCTGAAAAACAAAATAAGCAACAACTATTGCGATAAAATACAAAGTCAGTTTGGGATATGTAAAAATAAACAGCCTCTTCATAATATATCAAATAAGAATAAGATTATAAATTTAATCAAGAGGCATGTTTCCCATTTCTCCCAATACGCTCATATGTTCTTGATACGATCTTTCATAACTGTCCAAAGCTCTTCTGTCAATCTCTACCCAAGTCTTTCTGACTTCATCATCATCTGGAAGAGTAACCATTCTCACATCGTCAGAAAAATATAAATCAGAAGGCAAAATAGTCAATCTTCCCCTATAATCATGCTCACCCATCAACAATCTAATGAATTATGAAATATAAAGTTAACTAAACAGACTTAGAAATAGTTAAAAATGAAATGCCCATAACTTATTTATGAAATATTCCTTATCTCTTAATTCAAGACCTTTTGAATCTATAAAGAGCGGCATAAAGAAAATAGAGGGCCGAGTTCCTACAGGCCTTGATAAAAACATACAATTTGATAAATTTAAAGCAGGAGATATAATAGTTTTTACTAATAATGAAAATAAAAAAACTATGAAAGTCAGAGTATTAGGAATAAGACACTATAAAACCATAAGATTAATGCTAGAAACTGAAGGCATAAAAAGAGTTCTATCAAGTCAAGGCACTATTGAAGAAGGCATAGAAAGCTATAATCGCCTAGAAGGCTACAAAGAAAGTGTAAAAAAGTATGGTATTTATGCAATAGAAATTGTCAAAATCTAATAGATTCGCCAAAGCTCATCAAATCTATGAACTCTTTGAATCCAGATTACAGTTAATAGCCCCACTCGGATTCGAACCGAGGTTTCAGCCGCCAGAGGGCTGCGAACTTGACCACTATTCGATGGGGCTTTCTTACCCAAAAGCAATGAAAACACTATTTAAGGATTTTCCCCAAACAGAAATCAGAAAAAATAGCAAAAAACCAGCAAAAAAACAATTAAAGTTAAATATAAGTTCAGCATAAAATAAAAATGGAAGAAAAAATAGAGGTTCAAGCGCAAATTATGCAAGAAGAATCTGAAAAAAATGGAAAAAACAAAGCAACAAAAGAGGAAATAGACCATATTCTAAGAGTCCTATCTCCAGGAACAAACTTTAGAACTGCTCTTGAAGGAGTAGTAAGTGCAAAAAAAGGAGCGATAATAGTAGTAGAAATAGAAGGAATACACTCAATCCTCGACGGCGGTTTTAAAATAAATAGTAAATTTGTACCTCAAAAAATAGTAGAGTTATCTAAAATGGACGGAGCAATTATTTTATCAAAAGACATGAAAAGAATCACTCAAGCAAATGTAATGATCTATCCTGACAAAAAAATATCTACGAAAGAAACAGGAACAAGACACAGAACGGCAGAAAGAACTGCAAAAATGATGAATACATTAGTTGTAACTGTTTCAGAAAGAAGAAATGAGATAACTGCATATTACAAAAATTTCAGACACATAGTAAAAAATGTAAACGAAGTATTAAGAAAAGTTAACGAACAAACCCAAGTCATAGAAAAACAAAGAGAATTATTTGACCATCACGTTGAAAAATTAACTCAAATGGAACTTAGAAACTATCCTAATATAGAACAAGCCTCAATAGTATTACAAAAAGGCAGACTAATAGAAAAAATGGCTAGCGATATAAAAATATTAGAACTAGGCAATGAAGGAACAATAATAAAAACCAGACTTAAAGAGTTAACTGCGAATATTGAAAAAGAAATAAACTTAGTAATAAAAGACTACACCAAACTTGATTTTAAAAAATCAAGAACCCTAGTTAACGGTCTTTCATATGAAGAACTCATAGATTCAGAAAATATAATCAAATCCCTGGCTTACGAAAACAACAAAAAAGTAGACAACATAAGAGGATGGAGAATATTATCAAAAACATCCCTAGAAGAATCAGACATCGCCCTATTAACAAAAACACTTACCAGCCTAGGAAAAACAATCCACTCAAACATGAACTCTTACAAAGACATAATAGGAGAAGAAAAAGCACAAATCTTCAAGACAGAAATAGATAATATCAAGAGGACCTATTTCTCGTAAGCTTTAAAAAGCATAAAATTAACACCATAACATGAAACGCTCATCAAGACGCTGGAAAAAGAAAGGTCAAATGCGATGGAAGTGGCAACGCAAACGTTTAAAGAAAGAAAAGCGAAAACGTAAAATGCGTAGAGCAAACGCAGGTTAAAAATAATTCTTAATGTCTAGAATTACGAGAATTGAATAAGTTTTAACTAAAAAATAAGTAACTCTTATTCCTCTAAACAATTATTTCTTAAATCAATAACTGTCGGGTGTATTGTTAAAGGCATAGGAACATTATAATCTCCAATTAATTCCATAATTAATCCCCACGCTCAATAAGCCTACCAACATCAGTATCATGAGCTTCATCTACTACGAGTTTACCATCTTTAGCTATTGAATAACCATGAGATAAACAAATACCATGATTATCAAATGAATAAAAGTCATTACGCCCTTCGCCTCTTTTCCTTTCCCGCATAGCAACCACAAGAGGAAGCAGTTTGGAAGAAAGATCGCACCCTTCGTAAAGAGTTGTTTTAGCAATAAGCAAATTAAAAGAGTGATCTGGAGAAAAAACCTTTTCAGCAGTTAACTGTTGTATTCCTGCTCTTCCCTCTTTAAAAGAAGTCTTACAACCAGGAGCATCAACCCATTGAACATAATGTTGTAGAGCCATATAAATAATCTATTTAAACAGATTATAAACATTATTGCACTAAAAAATACCAATTCTAACTAGCTTTATATCCCATCATAAAAAACAGACTACTCAAACGATTAATATACCTATAAACCTCACTTCGAACATTACCATCTCTAAACATCTTAACTAAAAAAGTCTCCAATTCACGACAACGCACACGACACTCATTAAACCACATACTCGTTTCATTAGTAAATCTAACGAACTTATTAGGAGGCTCACCTAAAGAATCAATATATTCCTCAAGTTCTTTCAAATCCAAATCAGTAATCGGAGCATTCAAACAATCACCAGGACAATTAGCAATCTCCCCAGAGGCCTGCCATAATTTTTGCTGAACTTTCTTCAAAAAAACAGAATGATGAGTATCCAAAAAAAGAGCCATATCCAAAGCACTCTGCAAACTATCAACCTTACCATTAATAACAATCATCAAATCATCTTTCAAATAATGCTTTCCAGAAAAATCTTTAGTAAATCCCTCATCTCCATTAGAAGTATATGCTTTTACCACAAAAACAATCAATAAAACAAAGTAATAAGCTTTATGTCACCACAATAGTTATATCAAAAAGTTTTTGAAATCATACGTAAACTTTTGGATGCTCAAAGTGTTACGATTCAATTCAAACACTTTGACATATGAAAAATAATGAATGAAAACACACAAATCTTTATAATAAACAAATTATGAAAGATAACATGAGCCAAAGTGAAATATGGACTGAAAAATACAGACCGTCGGTATTTGACGACGTAGTTGGACAACAAGAAATAGTAAAAAGAGCAAGCGCACTAGTGCAAGCAATGAACATTCCCCACATAATGTTTGCAGGCCCTTCAGGCACAGGAAAATCAACATTAGCATTAATAATCGTAAAAGAACTTTTCAAAGACAAATGGAAAGAAAACTACTTGGAATTAAACGCATCTGACGAGCGAGGAATCGACGTAGTAAGACAAAAAGTAAAAGACTTCGCAAGAACAAAATCAATCGGAAGCGTCTCATTTAAAGTAATCTTTCTAGACGAAGCAGACGCATTAACACAAGAAGCCCAACAAGCATTAAGAAGAACAATGGAAAACTACACAAACACATGCAGATTTATCATGTCATGCAACTACTCATCAAAAATTATCGATCCAATCCAATCACGTTGTGTCGTTTTCAGATTCAAATTATTAGAAAAAAAAGACATTGTCTCAGTAATAAAAAAAATAGCCGAAAAAGAAAAGCTAAAAATAACTGAAGACGCTCTAGAGACTTTATATGAAATGTCTGAAGGCGACTGCAGAAGAGCCATAAACCTTTTACAAGCAACAGCATCAATAGCCCTGGACATTAATTCAGAAATAGTCAAGATGATTGCCGCATCGGCAAAGCCGACAAATGTGAAAATTGTTTTAGATTACGCACTAGCAGGAGACTTCCTAAATGCAAGAGAAAAACTTCTAGACATAATGTTGAAAGAAAGTGTAGGCGGAACAGACATAATAAAAGCAATTCAAAAAGAAATATGGACTTTGCAGATAGAGCCTCAAATAAAAGTAAGACTCACAGAAAAAACAGGAGAAGCTGAATTCAGAATAGTAGAAGGCAGCGACGAATTTGTTCAGCTTCAAGCCTTACTAGCTTCTTTCGTCTTAGCAGGCAGCAAAGAAGATATTTAGAATTCAAAAAAGTAAATATTTTCTCTTTGACCTATCTCTAAAACTGAAAAGTCTCCGTTTGGAAGTTTCTCCAAAATAACTCTATAATCGCCAACCCTAATACGAAATTCATTTAATCTTCCATGCAATTTTTGGATATCAACACGTTCGCCATTTTGGAATTTCCTTATAGATTTAATAATTTTATCGGCTATAAAAGGATTTAATCTAGATAACTGTTTATCTGCCTTATCAGAAAAAATTATTTTCATCACTTCAACCCGTATTTTTCTTCAATTTCTTCAAGAGTGTAATAATTCCCTTTTTCAATTTCTTTTCTAGATTCTTCTATAGACCTCTTAGTTTTTTCATTAAGTTCAAGATGAGGTTCTATTAAATTCCAAATAACCTCATCATAACTCTCTTTAGAATAGGTTTTCATACTCTGAAGTAAATGAAGTATGCGTTTACTTACTCGAATACTAGTTTGTTCATCTGCTACTTGCATAACATTGCATACATATTGATGTATTTAAACATTTTCATATCAATTAAAAATAGAAAAGCTTAAATACTAATTAGTAATTATTAGATATAACTAAATAACTAAAACATATTAATATGTCACAAAAGTTAGAAGGAATGAAAGTAACGCACTGGCCAACTCTAAATACTGTAATTATGGTAGAGGAGGCTATAAGAGAAAATAACGATAGTGTAATTACAGTAGCCGAGCTTAAAAGAAAACTGCCTCGCCAAGTAAATCATAATACTCTCATTATAATTCTGCAATATCTAGAAAAAAGCAATAAAATTGCCTTTGGCGTTCGCGGAATAAGTTGGATACATAATGAAAATCCAATTTTAAGAAAAGCGATATCTGAAGGATACTCTATATGAAAGAAGTCAATGTTGTTTTATCTTTAGAAGCCAAAGAAGTTTATGATCATCTAAACAGCAGATCTCCATTCTCTAAAAAAGAGAGAATGATCTTGAAAGCAGTTAATTACAAAATAGAGCTAATAAAGAATAATTTTCAATATGGGGAGCCAATCGCAAAGGATTTGATCCCAGAAGAATATAAAGAAAAATATCGAATAAATAATTTACACAGAGTAGAACTGCCTGATTTTTGGAGAATGCTATATAGTGTAACAGCGGGCAATTCAGAAATAGAAATAATTGCATTCGTGCTTGATATCATAGACCATCCAACATACAATAAGAAGTTTGGTTATAGAAAAAAGTAAATACTGATAAAGTAAACATATCCTTAAATAATAAAGCATCAAAAATAAATAATGATAAGTTCAAGCTTCGCCGAGAAATACAGGCCAACAGTCTTAAGAGACTTAATAGGTCAAGAATCAGCAGTCTTAGAATTACAAAAATTTCTAAAAGAATTTCCTAAAAAGAAAGGAATAATTTTACACGGTCCATCAGGAACCGGTAAAACAACTTTAGTTCACGCAATAGCAAAAGAACACAACTTAGATATCTTTGAACTAAACTCATCAGACTTAAGAAATAGACTAAAATTAGAAGAAATTCTCAAACCAGCATCCTTACAACAAAGTCTTTTCAAAATAGGAAAAATCCTACTAATGGACGAAGTTGACGGTGTAACAGGCACAGACATTGGCGGAGTAGCAGAACTAATCAGAATAATAGACAAAACAGCACATCCAATAATAATGACTGGAAACGACATATGGGATTCTAAATTCTCAGACTTGAGACCAAAATGCAAATTGATAGAAATGAAACCTCTATTCATAGATGATATAGTAAAAGTCTTAGAGAGTATAGTAAAAAAAGAAGGACATAAAGAAAATATACACTACCTTAAACAAATAGCCATAAAATCTCAAGGAGATATTCGAGCCGCTTTAAACGACTTACAAACATATGTTCTAACAGATCAGACAAATGTAGACTTCCTCGAAGAAAGAAGTAAAAAAGACAGCATTTTCAATATATTAAAAAAACTATTTCAAGAACGCTCGGACAGTTTAGATTTATTTGATAATACGAAAATGTCTCTAGATGAAATCCTCCTCTGGATAGAAGAAAATATCCCAAGAGAATATAAAGGCAAAGCATTAGCACGAGCCTATTTAGCATTAGCAAAGGCAGACATATTTAGAGGACGCATTTACAGACAGCAATTCTGGCGTTTCCTAGTTTATCAAAATATATTCCAGTCCGCAGGCATAAGTTACGCCAAAGACAAACCAAAAGCCAGTTTCACAAAATACGAAAGACCTCAGAGAATATTAAAAATATGGTTAAACAACACTATAATGTCAAAGAAAAAAACAATCAGCCAAAAATACGCAAAATACGTTCATTGCTCGACAAAGAGAGCAATGCGTGACTTCAGCCTAATAAAAAAGATAATTCAAAACGACCAGATCATTCAAGAACAACTCAAGTTAGGGCCAGAAGAAATAGATTTTATTAAAAGATAAAATCATCCTCTAGTTTTCTATTCGAATTATTCCTAAATGATCTTTAAGCCCATTCTTACTATTTTTCTTCCAAATATCTTTTACAGAGTCTTGAGGAACTTTCCCATAAACAACTCTATCTCCCCAAGCATTAGAGCAAGCAGTTCCATCTGGAAGAACATATAAAAAAGAATCATAAATCGCAGGAATAACTCTAACACGTAATGATGGAAAAGAAACCCTGAGTCTGCTCTCTAAATCTGAATCTAACCCTTCAACTATCTTAGAATTATCTCCTTGAATAAACCATCTTCCAACTCCTGCTTCGCTTAAAAAACGCCCAAATTCTTCCCAGTAATGCACGTCACCCGTACTTGCAACAGATATTACTCTTGTATCAACCCCTTCATTCCTACATCTTCCAAGCATTTCAACTATTGAATCAAAAGATTTTTGTTTTCTAACTTCGTCATGTTCTTTCCCAGAATGAGAATCAAGACTAAAACTCAAACTTGCCCCATTCCTTCTTACCGATTCGTAAACTCTTTCCGGAACAATAATACCATTAGTGTTAACTACAACCTTTATCTTTTCTTCATTTGCATAATCCATTATTTCATCAATAAACGGATGAAGTGTCGGCTCCCCACCAGTAAGATAAAGTCTAAATCCTCCAGATTGTGCAAAACTACGGATAAATTCTCTCGCATCTCCTTTAGAAAGGATATCTTCTTTTTCATTAACTTTCTTCAATACGGGAAGAAGATAACAATAACTACATCTCGCATTGCATCTAAGAGTAGTTGTCCAATGAGCAGTTAACGGACCCGAAAGAGTATAATTTTCATTTGAATCAAAACTATCATTTGGAACCAGAACAAAAGTATCCTTAGAAGAGTCATATGTGATTACACCAAAATCTTCTTTCCTAGACTTAATATTAGAACTCATAAATTTATATTTAGTTTATTTAGATTTATCTAAGTAATCTTTAGTTAATCTAAATAGTTCAGAAGGAGTAAGCTTACTTCCATGCAGTCTTGAAGAACCTCCAACTATGTCGGAACTACCCCAACCGTCTTTAGTTAGGCCTTCTGCAGCATTGAAAACATCATACAATTCTTTCACTGGAAATGGGATAAGCATGCTTCTTCTACCAACAGAATATACTCTATTGCCATCCGGACGAGTAGCCACTAAACTGATGAAAGCATTCAATCCTTTTGAAAACAAAAAGTAGCGAGCATCGTTTCCACCTATTTCATTAATAACCTTAAACCTAGGATCTTCATGTAATATTTCGTATCTTGTATCTAATTCTAACTCACTTCCGCGACCCAACAGATAATCCATTATTCTAGAAGAAGTAGCCTCTAAACAAGCTCTAATCTCGCCTGCATTAGCAACTGCAAGTTTTCCACTCTTTCTAAGATCAGAATAGTTTTGGAATATCCAAGCATATTGGCGTAAAAGTTGATCAGATAAACTCATGGGAAAGGCGCCTGCTGTAACATCTAAACGGTCTGTTAATTCAATCAAACGATTCAAAGCTGGAGAACCATTTGTTCCTTCAAGCATTTTATAATTTTGTAACTCAAAAAAAGATAAACTAGTATCTTGATCAGGATCATTTAAATATGCATTAGCAAATGGCCTTCCCCTTTCGTCTCTAAAACTCTCAAATAAACCAGCCTTTATCGCATAAAAAACCTGCTTGCAAGTACTCATTGTGGCCTCGCGAACAACCCCATCATGATGATCAATGTTCATGTGCTTTGTAACCGGATCAAAAAACGGACCGCCCTTTACAACACCATCTAAAGCAATAGAATTACGCAGAGTATTCACTAAAAATTCTTCCCGAGTCATTTCTACTCTAGGCAAAACGTGTAACTTTAAGTGATCCATGTTAAATTAAGAAAAGTAGTGGCTTTTAAACATTATGCCCTTATAAACTGAAAAATAGGGATTTTATTAAAAGGTAAAACTATTTCCTAGCAGACACAATTGCCTCCATTCTCTTTCTCCAGATAACTTCAGGACTAATAAAACCAATTCTTTCAAGTTCACTCAAAGACTCTCTTTCTTTCATTAACCTTTTTGGATCTTCATCAAACCCCATGTGGATAATCCAGTCATAGCATAGTTGATGATGTCCTTTTTCTGCCATCTTTTTAACGAATTGCTCAATAGACCAATTAAAATCAGCATGATGTTTATCAGCATCATCTTGTGCGTATTTATCTCCATTAACAAATATCCCATTTGGTTTGAGAACCCTATAAATTCCACGAAGTACTTTTTCTCTATAACTTGAATCGAAATTATGAAGTGTCCATCCACTAGCTACAGCATCAAAAACTGAACCAGGCATATTATCAAGATATTCCAAAATATCCCTTTGTACTAGGTATACTCTATCTTCATATTGTTGTAGATAATCTTCTGCCTGGGCAATCATTAAAGGTTCGTTGTCAACTGCAGTCAAAATAGCCTTTTTATTTAACATAAGTAATTTTTTACTAGTTGGACCTGGTCCGCATCCTAATTCAAGAATAGGATAAACTTTTTTCCCCTTACAATGTTTACTAACTTGCTTTGCTATTCTTTCCTGAAATTCATTAAAATGAGTATATGCCCTCTCAAAAAGTGCATATTCTTCCCCTATTTTTCCATGAAATCTCTTTGTCATTATTTATATCTCCATTTTAGGAATTTATTTTTATCCAGGCGCCTCAGACAACCACTCAAAATATTTTCTGTTAAATGAATCGGCTTGAGATAATTGTGCAGATGACTCATTTACTCGAGCAATTAAACCACCAAAGTCATCTTTAGCAGCTTTAACCTCATCAAAAGAAAATTCTCTGACTAAAATGACACCATTATGTTTTGAAGATGCTGAATCTAACTCTTCAACTATCTTAGAATATCTACCAAAGTTGTAAGGCGCAACAAATTTCTGATAAAACTCCAATCTTTCTTTATCCACATCTACAATGTAAGCATTATCCCAAGAAACTCTAGGTAATTTCTTACTATCGAGCATTTGCATTAAGTGCTCATTAAAAACAAACAAATCATTAGAATATAAACCTCCACTCAAAGAATTAACAACATTCCCCCAAGAATGGTTATTTCCTATAAGTTGTATGGCAAGTTTCTTCTTAATTTTCTCATAATGTTCTACAATCTCTCGAGGCGCCATATCCAGAGAATCAACTAATTCGGTGCGAACAGCTACTAACCTCATAAGAGAAACAGGGGTTTGAGAAACATACTCAAGCATCCTCATCCCTAAACCGTTAAACCCCGCATTAGAGTGTCTATAAGTTGTGCAGTCTTTTCCCTTTACTCTAAACCCAAAAAAAGCTTTTGTATCATCCATCTTAAAACTTAACACTCCCTCCAACACTCACTCCAACAAGAGATTGATCTTCAAAATTATCTCCTAAAGTATATTGTTGTTGACCACTAACACCTAAATTAACTAAACCATTTCTAAATATGTCCCAGTTTAATCCAGCTCCAATGTTTGTTACTGAAAAAGTGCTGTCTGGAGTAAAATAATGACTATTAAAATGCACATCTCCCCAAGCATTTGCACTTAAACCACCAATTAAATTAACATCTTTTCTAGCCGATAAAATATATTCAAATCCTACATCCCTACTGTTATCAGGGCTAAATATTGCATCAATCTCTCCACCAAGTCTCACAGGCAAATTTCTTGTAGACACACTAGCACCTATCTCTAGAGCATCTCTAAAAGAAGTAAATGCATCAAGAAAAACGTAATCGGCTTTAACAGAAAAATCAAAATTTTCCCTAGACAAACCATAACGAAGAGTTAAATCTGTTTCAGTTAATTCTCCATTTCCAAGTAGCCTATTTTCCCAATAATTAAGACTCAAACCGGGCAAATTATTATTAGAATAAGTCAAACTATTCTGAATTACAGGCTCATCTGCAAAAATAACACCTATTCTTGCAAGATACTTATCAGCAACTTTAGTACTATAATCCACTTCGTT
>Ga0209541_10003932_pt1 | contig 26825 bp, 27 predicted proteins | sample RifCSPlowO2_01_FD_184027 | JGI IMG/M metagenome (GOLD analysis project Ga0209541, IMG submission 184027) | Groundwater microbial communities from Rifle, Colorado - Rifle CSP2_plank lowO2_0.1 (SPAdes) (version 2) | ecosystem: Environmental > Aquatic > Deep subsurface > Groundwater | place... | reverse complement strand
ATGCCGATATATCCAGAGAGAGCAGAAGTGAATGCTCCTAAAATGAATCCTAGAGCGGCGACCCAAGTAATGAAATATCCGAGAAGGAAGAAAAATATAATTGCTACAAGCGCTACTACTTTATATTGGCGTACTAGATAAGCGTTCGCCCCGGTTTTTATGGCGAGGGCAATATCGGTCATTTTTTTATTTCCTTCTGGCAGGCTAAGCACTTGAAGACAAAGAAGACCAGCAAATCCGAGAGCTATAACGGCAGAAATAATTGTATATAGAAGAATAGTTGATTCCATGGCAAATAAAAATTAATTAAAATTTTAATAAATATCACAAGAGTGTAATATATTTCTTTAGCTATGACAATGACTCTTAACAACAAATGTCTGATGTATTGTTCCAGTTATTTTTATTTTTGCCCTTCCAAAAACTCAAAAACTTTTTCGTTGGTCATAATTGACAGAACATAATCACGCACATGGTCTTCCTTTGCCTCTTTGTAATGTTCCAAGACATGTTTCACTTCTTTTTCTATTTCTTCATCTTTAAGTTTTATGTTTTCAATCTTTGCAATTTTTGCAAGAGTAAGCTCAATCTTTGCGCGCTTTTCCCCTTCGCTACTCCACTCCTTTTTTATCTCCGCTTCAGTTTTCTTTATGTTTTTCAGGTAATCGTCAAACTTAAGCCCCATTTTTTCAATATCTCCTTTCATACGCATGAGAAGTTTTTCTGTTTCAGATTTTATTAAAATGTCTGGTATATTTCCCTTTATCTCCGCTATTATTCCTTCTATTATTTCCAAACGAGTTTTTTCTTTAGATCGCATTTCTTTTTCGAGTAGAATATTCTCCCTTATTTTTTCTTTAAGCGTGGCGACTGTTTCAAAATCCCCGAGAGATTTTGCAAACTCATCGTTTAGTTCTGGCATGATAGGTTCGGTATCCCCCTCCTTCTTTACTGCTCTTTGCTTTCTAATTTCATCTATAGAATCTTCAATTTCTTTGTCGGTTACTGAAATTTTCCCTTTCTTTTTTGCTATTTCGCCTGCGATTTTTTTATAGTTTGGAAGCTCTATTTCCGGCACTATTGCACTTGTGATCTTGAATCCTAGGGGATTGCCTTCAGCTATTTTGGTAATTATAATTTCCGGCGCTCCAATAACATTAATTTCATGTTTAAGGACCATTTCAGGATAAGCTTCATTTAACGCAAGGTGTGCCATTTCTTCAAGCACGGTCATGGCTCCTAATTTTTTTACGATTATAGATTCTGGCGCCATTCCTTTCCTGAATCCGTCTATTTCAACATGGTGGGCAAGATTTTTTATCGCCAAAGCGCGCTTTCCCTCAAATGTTTCTTTTGGGATTTCCCCAGTTAATTCCACAAGCGAGCCAGGAAGTTTTTTTATTTCTATTTGTATCATTAAATATTGGCAGTTTCTCCAGAGGTTGCCTGTGATGGGGGAATTATTCTTTTTGCGTCACCTTCTTTTTTCCATAGATAAAAACCGCCAGCAAGTATAATAATAATGATTATAATTATTCCAATTAATGAGCCCGCGTTTTGTTCTTCTTGTTCCATGTAAAATGTTTTTAGCCAACAGATGGTTCTATGGCAACAGTTTCCCCGTCACTTTCCGCGATGTTTTCCCCAGATGAAGATGATATGTCTATTTTATATCCCGTTAGTTTTGCCGCAAGACGCACATTTTGCCCGCCTTTGCCGATAGCCAGAGACTGCTGGTCTTCCGCGACTTTGATTTTGGCATGGCGCGCCTCGGTATCTAGCTCAAGAGACAGAACTTTAGCTGGAGAAAGCGAATCAGATACGAATTTTTTCGGATCTTCTGACCATTCAATTATATCTATTTTTTCTCCGCCGAGTTCATTCATTACTGTGGATACGCGCACCCCACGCTGACCAACGCACGAACCAACCGGGTCAACATGGCTATCGTGTGACATAACGGCGATTTTTGAACGCGAACCCGGCTCGCGGGCAATTGATTTTATTTCTACAACTCCACCAGCAATTTCAGGAGCCTCTTGCTTAAAAAGTTCTTCTATAAATTTTGGGTGGGTGCGTGAAAGACGAATATTAATACCGCGCATTGTTTCTTCTACCGAATAGAGGTAAACACGAATTCTTTCGCCCTGTCGGTATCTTTCGTTTGGAATTTGCTCGTCAAAAGAGAGAATGCCGGTAGTGCGCCCAAGGTCTATGAAAACATTTCCCCGCTCCATTCTTTGGACGATTCCGGAAACAACAGAATTTTGTTTCCCGCCGAATTCATCTATTACAGATGTGCGTTCCGCTTCTCTTATGCGCTGAATTATTACCTGCTTGGCGGTTTGAGCAGCGATTCTACCGTAATCATCCTTTGATTCTAATGGGAAAATAATTTCTTCTTCGAGAATGGCGTCCTTTTTTATTTTTTTAGCATCTTTAATTAAAATATGATGTTCTGGATTAAACCATTGTCGCTCATCAACGGGTTCTCCCTCAACCACCGGTTTTTCTTCCACAACCTCACCCTCTTCCTCCATTCGCACAAGTGTTTCATCAACGACAATTTTCACCTGGTAGAATTCTGTCTTGCCAGAGTTAATATCAAAACGGGCACGAATAATTTGCCCTTTCTTGCCATAGTCTTTTTTGTAGGCCGCGGCCAGAGCCTGCTCGATGGCGTCTATGATTTTTTCTTTGGGGATTTTGCGCTCTTCTTCTAATTGTTCAAGCGCTGAACGCATTACTTTTAGATCAAACATATATTGATTTTTATGATTTAAAAAAAGCCCGTTGGTACGGACATTGCTATGTACACTATACACGGCTTGAATATAAAGTCAAACAAAAAACCGGGAATCCCGGTTTTTCAATCAAACACAACCAGTGTTTTCTTTCCCCGGATTGTTTCGGATAGTTTTTTTATATCCCCATTCAGCATTCGGATGCACCCGCGACTTATCCTTCTGCCGATGGATTTTTCATCATTTGTTCCGTGAATTCTTATAGTCCGGTTTACATGTGTCTCGTTAAAAACGATGCGGATTTTTCCCTTACCCATGGCATTCCGCGGATCACCCGGCCTAATCAGTTCTGGCAGTTCAATACCTGTTTTTTTGAAATAGTATTCACGCGTTCCCTTGGTGGGCGCCCAGTAAGGATTTTCTTCTACCCCCTCCACATTTCCAGAAATGGGAAGTTTCGGCGTTCTTGCGGGAAGCGCCACGGGGAAACTACCGATTTCTTTTCCGTCCTCATAAAGATAGAGGCGTACCTTTATGAAGTCGACTTTTATAAGGTATTCCGCCCAGACTGTTGCTGGCCAGAGAAAAGTAACTACGGAAAAAAAGTAAAAAAACATTTGTTTCATCTCTTTCTCCCGTTCCTTTGTGTTTTTGTGCAAACTGGTAGTTACTATACACCCTTGTGATAATTCAGCACAATAGTTCTTTCCCAATGAACAACCAAACGACCCGTTCCTTTGATATACTTATAACATTCACCCGCCAAAATTTTAAATGAGTTTTGTAGTAAAGTCGCATTTAAAAAACGGGGAATAAACTGTGGCGTAAACATTGCTAAGTTTTTATCATTTAAAATTTAGGAGGGATGCACGTTAGTTCTGATCAGCTAAAAAAGTTCATAAAGGATTCGGGCTTAGTGGGAGCCACCGATATTTCTCATGCCGAAAAAAAGGCTAAAGAAAGAAATACTGATTTTGGGGAAATCCTTGTGTCCGAAGGAAAAATCTCCGAAGATGACTTAAGGCGGATGGAGGCTTATGTTCTTGGTATTCCTTTTGTAAATCTCAAAAACGAGAAGCTTGATTTTACCGTCCTTTCTCTTATTCCAGAACCAATAGCGCGCAATCACAATATAATTGCTTACAAAAAAGGGGAAGATGGTCTTGAAGTGGCAATGCTCGACACGGATGATCTTTCGGCTATTGATTTTGTAAGAAAAAAAGTAGGCTTGAAAATCATGCCACGCTTGACTGACACGGAGTCTATGAAGAATTCTCTCCTGCAATACCAGAAGACGCTTAAAGCAGAGTTTAGTGACATTATTGAGAAAGAAGCGGCCTCTCTTAAAAAAATTGAGAATAAAGATGGTCCGATGTCGGAGAAAGATTTAAAAGAAATGGCAGAAGATTTACCGATAGTGCGCATAGTAGATACCCTCCTTTCTCACGCCATAGTTCAGGGCGCTTCGGATATCCACATTGAGCCGGAAGAAGAAAAAGTTTTAGTTCGTTACAGAATTGATGGAATTTTGCGTGATGCCATGGTTCTTCCAAAAGAAACTGCGCCCGGTATAACCGCGCGCATTAAAGTGCTTTCAAGTTTGAAGTTAGACGAAAAAAGATTACCCCAAGACGGACGATTTAAAATAGAAAAAGATAGTGAACGGGTTTCATTTCGCGTTTCAACACTGCCTACCTATTATGGGGAGAAAACAGTTATGCGGCTTCTTCGCGAAACCACCTCTGGCTTTTCACTGGAAGGGCTTGGTTTCCATGGGGAAGATTTGGAAAAGCTTCACCATGCGCTAAAACAATCCACTGGCATGATTTTGGCCACCGGGCCGACTGGCTCTGGGAAAACCACTACGCTCTACACAATGCTTGATATTTTGAATACGCCCGATGTGAATATTTCTACAATTGAAGATCCAATTGAATACCAAATGAAGCGAGTCAACCAAACGCAAGTAAAACCAGAAATTGGTCTTACTTTTGGGTCCGGACTCCGCTCTCTTGTTCGCCAAGATCCCGACATAATAATGGTTGGTGAAATCAGAGATAGCGAAACGGTGGGGCTTGCCATAAATGCGGCTTTGACTGGGCACCTTGTTCTTTCAACTTTGCATACCAATTCTGCCGCGGGCGCCATCCCGCGGTTAATAGATATGGGGGCGGAATCGTTTCTTCTAGTTTCGACGATTAATGTAATAATTGCCCAGCGCTTGGTAAGAAGACTCTCATCTAATAAAGAGAAGTACACGCTAACTCCTGCTGAACAGAAAGCTCTTTCTCAAACGGTTGATCTTGACCGAGTGCTTAAGTTTTTAAGACACGAAAAAATAGTTAGTGAAAAAGAAAATTGGGACACAATAGCGTTTTATAGACCCAAGGCTGGGAATTCAACAGATGACGGCTATAGTGGTCGTGTTGGTATTCACGAGGTATTGAATATTACTTCAACTATTAAAGACATGATTATCAAGGGGGCTACATCTGATGACCTTGAAGAACAAGCTAAAAAGGATGGGATGATGACAATGCTTGAAGATGGAATTTTTAAGGCCGTTTTAGGGGTAACAAGTATTGAAGAGGTTTTGAGCGCGGTCAATCAGTAAACCCACCAAAAATTTTTAAAATATTTTTTTATGTTCATAAATAACAGAAAGAAAAATAGAAATAAATTATATTTGCAAGTTTTTTTACCATTAAAAATTTAGGCGGGTAAAATGTTATTTCATTTTAAAGCAAAGAAAAAAGACGGCTCTATTATAGAGGGAATCCGTGAAGCGGAAGATAAACTTTCCCTTTCCCACGACCTAAGAAAAGACAACATGACTTTATTTTTTGTCGAGCCATCCGGAGGCAATAGAATACTGAAATTTTTAGAGTGGCTTAATGAGACTATCGTTACTGTTGGGCTCCACGAAAAAATAGTTTTTTCTAGAAATTTGGGGGCCATGATTTCAGCTGGACTCTCCATTTCTCGTGCGCTTGAAATCCTTGAAAAACAAACAAACAACAAGAAACTAAAAGAAGCAATTACTGGGATATTAAAGGGTATTAGTGAGGGAAAAAGTTTAAGTGCCGGGCTTAAGAGTTATCCACGTATTTTTTCTTCTCTTTTTGTCGCAATGGTGCACGCGGGGGAAGAATCAGGGGGGCTTCCGATTGCCCTCAAAGAAGTGGCGATCAACTTAGAGCAGAGTTACATATTGATTAGGAAAGTCCGCGGAGCCATGATTTATCCGATTATAGTTATTATCGCTATCATAATTATAGGAATATTGATGCTTATATTTGTGGTGCCGACCTTGACCGCCACCTTTAAAGAAATGAATGCAACTCTGCCGAAAAGCACTCAGTTTATTATTTGGATGAGCGATATCTTGTCCAACTATACTGTTTTATTTTTGATTGTTTTTATTTTTTTTGTAACGATGGTTTTTTTGGGTTTGCGTACGCGCCCTGGCGCCAAACTCTTTGATTTTACAATTATGCGCGTTCCTTTTATCGGTAGATTAGTAAGAGAAGTCAATACGGCGCGTACTACCCGCACACTCGCTTCTCTTATTGCCGCCGGTGTTCCTATCACGCAGGCCACGTTAATTACAACTGATGTACTTCAAAATTTTTATTATAAAAAAGCTCTTTCGAGTGCCACGGAGAAAATAGAAAAAGGGGCAGCTATTGCGGAGATATTCAAAGAAAATACATTTCTCTACCCCATTATGGTTGGAGAAATGGTTGAAGTAGGGGAAGAGACGGGGAAGCTCTCCGAGATGCTTCTAGACATTGCCCATTTTTATGAAGATCAAGTTGAAGCGGCCACAAAAGATCTTTCTACGGTTATAGAGCCGTTGCTTATGATATTTATAGGAGGCGCGGTTGGATTTTTTGCCGTGTCTATGATTTCTCCAATCTATTCTCTTTCTAATAATATTTAATATTATGAGTCCCGTTAGAGGCCGCGGTCACGGTATAATATAGAAGCCTTAATTTTATATGTCACACAGTTGGACAAAATTTAATAATAATTTAGCATGGCACGGGCTGACCGCGACCTGCCTCTAATGGGATGAGTCAATTTTTACATCAGAGGGGAATTACCGCAATAGAACTTTTATTAGTTGTAGCAATTTTGGCTATAATTTTTGCAATGGCCATTAGTCCATTTTCTTCTTTTCGCGATATTCAAATACTCAATTCCACATCTTTACAAATAGTTTCTCTTTTAAACGACGCTAGAATGGCCTCTACCGCGTCAAAAGAATCATCCCGATATGGGGTTCATTTTGAGTCTGGGCGGGCAGTTTATTTTAAAGGGGGAACATTTAGCGAACCGTCTCCCTATAATAAAGAAATTAAACTAGATAATTCAATCCATATTTCTCCTATTACACTTGCCGGTGGTGGAAGCGATGTCGTCTTTGAGCAACTTACAGGGGAAACTCAAAATTATGGGAACGTTATTTTACAATCAAAGGCCAGCGCTACAAAACAAAAAACAATAACAATTTCCCAGATCGGCATATCTTCTCAAAATTAAAATGGAGCGTTTTTGTAAAAAAAATAGAGGATTCGGTTTAATAGAAGTAGTGGTGGGGTCAACAATCATATCCCTCTCTCTTATTGGGATTCTTTCAGTTATTAGCAATTCACTTCACCTGGTTGATAATTCTTTGCGTAAAGCGCAGGCGGGATATCTGATGCTGGAAGGGGGTGAGGCAGTTCGTTCTATGCGCGACATAAGTTGGGCTAATATAAACGGACTTTCCACTACAACCACTTATTATCTTACTTTTTCCACGCCCACCGGCCGTTTTGCTACGACAAGTGAAAATACATTTATAGACGGAATTTTTGAAAGATCTTTTACTACTGCTGATGTGTTTAGAAATACAAGCGACGATATCTCTTTGTCTGGAACATACGATGCTGGGATTAGAAAAATCAGAATGAATGTTTCCTGGTGGAATCGTAATGCCACCACTACGACCACTACGGATTTTTATCTTACCAATATCTAATATATGAATACCAAAGAAAGAAAGAGCGGTTATTCTATGATTGAGCTTGTAATCTATATTTCCATTATTGCCGTGATGGCGGTGTTATCGGTTCAAGCCATGCTTTCAACGACGCGTGTTTTTGCTGAAATTAAATCTTTTGTCAATATTAGCGAAGGCGGTGTTATAGCCATAGAAAGAATAATAAAAGAAATTCGTTTTGGGAAAAGTATTGATTATGCAGAAACAATTTTGGATATAAATCCTGGTCGCCTTAAATTAAACACCACCGATGAAAATGGTAACGCTAAAACAATGGATTTCTACACAGCCAACAATAGTGTAAACATTATTGATAACGGAGTTGATAAGGGAAGTATTACTGGGAGCAGTACTGTTCTTACCAGTCTTGTTTTTCGACAGTCTACGACAAGCAAAGGGATGCTTGTTAAAATAGAAATGACGATTAAGGACACTCGTGAGACAAACCCCCGTTCCGCAAGTTTTTATGGTAGCGCTGTGTTAAGAGGGGCATACTAACCCACCAAAATTTTTACCCTAATCACTAAATACAGAAAAATAAATTTAACTTATTTAATATATTTTTAAATATAATGGATTATTTTAAAAAATTTAGGAGGGTAAATAAACAAAAAGGACAAGCTATTATTACTTCTGTTGTTTTTTTACTTTTCATTTCCCTCTCTTTAATGCTCGGGGTTTCCAACTCGTCTCTCCGCGAATTTAAGATTACTCAAGATACAATTAAATCCATACAAAGTTATTTTACTGCCGAATCAGGGAACGAAGATGTTTCTTATCGCTTGAAAACTGGCAAACAAGTTAGTGCTTCACAAACACTTTCTCTAAATGGCGCCACAACTACTGTAACCGTGATTGATATAGGCGGAAGTGATAAGGAAATAATTTCCAGTAGTAACTTTGATAATCTAATAAGAAAAATAAAAACGCAATTGACAGTCTCTACTTCTGGGGCATCATTTGTTTATGGTGTGCAAGTAGGGGATGGTGGTTTTGATTTACAAAATACCGCAACCATTGTCGGCAATGTTTATTCCAACGGTCCGATTAACGGAGCCAATTCAAATATTGTTAAGGGAGATATAATTTCCGCGGGGAGCACTGGGTTGATTTCTGGTGTACACGCCACAAGCAGTGCATACGCTCACACCATCACCAACTCAACCATAGACAAAGATGCATACTACCAAACGCTTACCAATACGACCGTTGGCGGGACAAATTATCCCGGTTCTATAGACCAGCCGAAATCAACTCTTCCGATTTCCGATGCACTCATAACCCAGTGGGAGAACGATGCCGCATTGGGGGGGACTATTTCTAGTCCTTGCCCGTATCAAATTACAAACTATACAACAATAGGCCCAAAAAAAATTTCCTGCGACTTGGAGATAAGCGGGAATCCCACAGTTACCATAGACGGTCCATTGTGGGTAACCGGGAACATCACAATTAAAAATAGCGCTATTTTGCGAATCAATCCTGCCATTGGCAATAAAAGTATTGCGATTATTGCCGACAATCCCGCTAACCGCTCAACGAGCGGTGTCATAAATGTAGAAAATACCACTTCATTTTTTGGAGCAGGTTTTTCAGGTTCGTACATTCTTTTGGTTTCGCAAAATAACAGCGCTGAAACGGGCGGAGATAATGACGCCATCACGGCAAAAAATAGCGCCAATGGCGAGGAGCTTCTGGTTTACGCCGGACACGGAAATATTTCACTCGAAAACAGCGTATCTTTAAGGGGGGTTACCGCTTACAAAATAACCGCTAAAAACACCACGGAAGTTGTCTATACTACTGGCCTTGCTTCCCTTCTTTTTTCGTCTGGTCCGTCAGGCTCGTTTGTTATAAACGGCTGGAGGGAGGTCAAGTAGTAAATAATTTATAAACAAAATTCAAATTACACACGGATAGTGTTTTTCATTTGTGATAAAATAGGCTTAATATTTATCCCGTTATAAATTTAAAAAAGGTCGGATAACTACAAACGGGGCGGATTGTTTATATACCTAAATCTTAACAGATAAAATTTCTAATAGGATGGTGAAAAAATTAATTGTCGGAAACTGGAAGATGAATCCCCAAAGCGCTAGTGTTGCCAAAGATATTTCCGAAAAGATTTTCCGCGGGGCTAAAAAATTTAGAAATATTACTGTTGTGATTGTTCCACCAGCACCTTTTATTTCTTCTCTTAAGGGGGTATTGGGCGCACAGGATTTTTTCTACGAAAAGGAAGGAGCTTACACAGGGATGATGTCGGCTGAAATGTTGAAAAGTTTAGGCGTAAAATATGTAATTGTTGGGCACTCGGAGAGGCGCCATGCCGGTGATACAGATGAAATCGTAAATAAAAAATTGAAACGAGCTCTTGATGTTTTTCTTATTCCAATACTTTGTGTAGGAGAAGAAACACGCGACCATCATAGCCAGTATCTTCATTTTGTAAGGGGGCAGATTGTGTACGCGCTCAAAAATGTTTCAAAAAATCTTGTAGGAAAAATTGTTATTGCTTACGAACCGGTCTGGGCGATAGGTAAGAACGCAAAAGGAGTTTTGGATGGCGAAGAAGCGCTCCACATGAACATTTTTATAAGAAAAGTTGTTGCCGACATCGCGGGAGAAAAAACGGCAAAAAAAATAAAAGTGCTTTATGGCGGTTCGGTTGACGGAAAAAACTCCACACAATTCATGTCTCTCGGCAAGATGGACGGACTTTTGGTCGGGCGCGAAAGTTTGGTGCCGAAAAATTTTCTTAAAATAATCGAACATGGCAGTCGTTCATAAAAATCTTAGCGATAAAATAAAAAGCATCAAAAATGTTTTGGGGCTCCGTGGTAAGCGCGTACTTTTGCGCCTTGATTTGAATGTTCCAATGGAGCGCGGATGTATAGTGGATGCTACACGCATTGAAAAATCGCTTCCAACGATAAAATTTTTAAGGAAAAATAAAGCACGGATAATTATAATGTCTCATTTGGGAGACGGCAGTGTTTCTTTGAAAGAAGTTGCTCGTTATATCAATAAATTTGTACCAGTCGGATTTATTCCACAAGTTATAGGCGAGAAGGTTGAGGAGACTATTTCCAAAATGCCGGAAGGCGGTATTTTAGTGCTTGAGAACTTACGTAGGGAAAAAGGAGAGCTTGCCAATAATCCCTTTTTTTCCATGTCGCTTTCGCGATTAGGGGATATTTATGTAAATGAGGCTTTTTCTGAATCGCATCGCGCCTGTGCTTCTATTGTGTCTCTACCCAAATTTTTACCAAGTTTTGTGGGGTTTCAATTTGAGGAAGAAATCAGAGAGCTTTCCAAAGTTTTTATTCCCAAACGACCATTTCTCTTTATTTTGGGTGGAACAAAATTTGAAACAAAATTGCCCCTGATAGAGAAATATTTAAAAATTGCCGATACTGTTTTTGTCGGCGGGGCGCTAATGAACTCATTTTTTAAGTCTTTGGGATTTGAAGTTGGTAAAACTCCGGCCCCCGGCGCCGGAGAAAAATTAAAAAAACTTGTCCGCTACAAAAACCTTGTTCTTCCCACGGACGTGCTTGTGGACGACGGGTTGGTAAGAAAAATAGGCGAAATAAGGAAAGATGAAACAATCCGCGATATCGGACCGGAGTCTTTAGCCGTCCTTCTCTCTTATATAAGAAAAAGTAAAGAGATACTTTTTAACGGGCCACTTGGTGAATATGAACTGGGATTTGATAAAACCACAAAAGAAACTCTTTTAAAGGTGGCAAAAACCAACGCACGAACCATCGTGGGCGGGGGAGACACGGTTGTTCTTATTTCACGATTGAAAATTAAAGATAAGTTTAGCTTTGTTTCAACTGCCGGGGGAGCAATGATTCAGTTCCTTTTCATGGGGACATTGCCGGGGATAGAAGCGCTAATTTCAAATCACCTACCACCCCGCAAGTAGCGCGGGATGTGGTAGTTGACCCAGCCCCACTTTGTATATTAAGCTTATCGACCGCGATATTATTTTGATTTTACTTAGATTTATTAACTATTTTAATATAATCAATAAATTGGGGCTGGGTTATTGTTTGTTACCATTCATCCCCGTGGTGGGCCACGAAGGATTCCGGACAAACAATAAAAAATAATTTATAACTGCGCCTTGATTTTTTCTGCCACAATGGAAGCTTCCCCTTCTTTGTATAACTTGTGTGGCCAGTGTTTATATCCGTCATCGGAAAACCTCGGAATTATATGAATATGAGCATGAAATACCAATTGTCCTGCGGCAGGCTCATTGTTCATAGCTATATTTATTCCATCAGCTTCAACTCCCCCCTTTACTGCCTTCGCCATTTTTTTTACTCCAACAATAAGTTCACGAAGCGTGCTTTCTTTAATATCAAATATATTTCTGGAATGCTCCTTCGGCACTATGAGAGTATGGCCAGGGTTGTTTGGTTGTATATCCAAAAAAGCGACAACATTTTCATTTTCATAAAGAAAATTACTTGGAATTTCTTTGTTTACTATTTTGCAAAAAAGGCAGTCTTTCATGTGAAAAAATTATATCACAGGGCGTGATATAATTTGAGAGATGGAAGCCTATAAAATTGCCGAAATCGTTTCCAGCCACGCCGAATCAGAACTTGGCGGATACGACGCGCTCACAAAAAAACTTCTTCATAACCGCGGGATAGATACCCGTGAAAAAGCCCTGAAATTCCTCAATCCCGATTACGCTCGGGATATTTATGACCCATTCCTCATCTTGAATATGGGCAAGGCGGTGGACAGAATTCTGTCCGCTATCGGAAAAGAGGAAAAAATCATTATTTACGGAGATTACGACTGCGATGGCATTCCCGGTTCGGTTGTACTACATGATTTTTTCAAAAAAATCGGATATAAAAATTTTTCCAATTATATTCCACATCGCAACAAAGAGGGATACGGCCTGAACATCCCGGCCATAGAATCTTTTGCGAGAGACGGCGTGACGGTTATGATTACGGTAGATTTGGCGATTACCGACATAAACGAAATCGCACACGCACAATCTAATAATATTGATGTTATCGTGACGGATCATCACCTGCCTCGCGTTGTGCTTGGCAAGGCGGGTTTGCCTCAGGAAATTTTACCTAATGCTTATACAATTATAAATTCAAAACAAAAGGGCGATACTTATCCCGACAAAATGCTTTGCGGTGCCGGAGTGGCTTTCAAACTTGTTCAGGCGCTGGTCAAAAGAAATGGAGTTAAGTGGGGGATAAAAGAAGGCTGGGAAAAGTGGCTTCTTGATATGGCTGGACTTTCAACAATTGCCGATATGGTTCCGCTTCAAAATGAAAACCGTGCGCTTGCCCACTATGGTTTAAAAGTTTTGCGCAAAAGTCCGCGTCCCGGCGTTCAGAATCTTTTGCGCAAAATGAAAATAAATCAGGAAAATTTAAATGAAGAGGATATTTCTTTTATGTTTGCACCGCGTATAAATGCCGCGTCGCGGATAGGCATTCCCTTTGAAGCATTTCGTCTGCTTTCTACGAAAGATGAACAGGAGGCATCGGAACTTGCCGAACATTTGCATAAACTAAACGATAACCGGAAAGAAATGATAGCGGTAATGATGTCCGAAGTGACACGCCGAACCACGGGACGAGAAATGAAAAAAGTTATTGTAATCGGCAATCCCAATTGGAGCCCGGGACTTTTAGGAATTCTTGCCAGCAACTTGGTTGAAAAGTATGAAAGGCCGGCATTTGTCTGGGGGCGCGGAGAAGAACCAGAACTCAAGGGGTCATGCCGTTCGGACGGCACGGTAAATATGGTGGAAATGATGACAAGCGTCCGCGAGAATTTATTTTTGAATGTCGGCGGACACGAATTTTCCGGCGGATTTTCCATTTCACACGAAAATATCCATTTTTTGGAGGAAGAATTGATTACCGCTTATGCACGGGTAAAAAAAGAAGGGTATATTGTCCCGAAATCAATGATTGACTGCACGCTTGAATTAGACGAGGTTAATGATATGACTTACAGGAAAATTGAAAAGCTATCGCCGTTCGGAGTAGGCAACCCTAAGCCGACATTTTTATTTGAAAATATTGAAATCACCGCGGTTAAAAATTTTGGCAAAGAAAAAAATCACCTTGAACTCATATTCCAAAATAGTCGCGGTAATAAAATTCCAGCTATTGGGTTTTTTACGGTAGCGGGGGATTATAAACCCGAAATTGAAGTTGGTAAAAAAATAAATTTGGTTGCCACAATGGAAAAATCTTTTTTCAAATTCAGGCCGGAAATAAGACTTAGAATTATTGATATACTCTAAATTATGAAAGAAAAGATTTTAGTTTATGCCGACGGAAGCGCGATAGGGAATCCCGGACCTGGAGGCTGGGGCGCCGTATTAGTTTTTTACAAAAACCAAAATGGCGCCCAAGGGAGTGTTTTAGAAATAGGTGGTGGAAATAAACACACGACTAACAATAGAATGGAGCTTACAGCTGCAATAGAAGCATTAAAAACAATTAACAAGTCACAAGTAACAAGTCACAAGTTAATTGTTAGGACAGATTCAAGTTATGTAATCAATGGAATCACCAAGTGGGTGAAAAATTGGCAGAAAAATAAATGGAAGGGGGTAAACAAAAAGCCAATTTCAAATAAAGATTTGTGGGTAAAACTGGATAAATTAGTTAAGGGAAAAAAAATTGACTGGGAATATGTACCGGGGCATGTTGGAGTTGTCGGCAACGAACGCGTAGATTTTATAGCCAATCTTTGTGCCCGCGAAAAACAATACAAAACACAAAGATTTTTTGATGGTCCGCTTTCTAAATATCCCTTTGATATTTTTGATACAAAACAAACGAAAAATAAACCAGCCTCAAAAAGAAAAAGTTCTAAGGGAACGGCATATTCATATTTATCGCTTGTTGGCGGAGTTTTGATGACACATAAATCCTGGGCGGAGTGTGAAAAGAGAGTTAAGGGAGTATCTGGGGCTAAATTTAAAAAAGCGACAAGTCCTGAAGATGAAGAAAAAATTATTCATAGCTGGGGAGTTAACCCGCCAAAATTTTAAGTGTTGAGGTTCCATATATACACATTAAATTATGTGGTAAATAGTAAATTATATGAATCATTTTTTATTACTTAAAATTTAGGAGGGTAAAATGAGCCGGACTTACTTTTTTATTTTTGCCCTTAGTTTCACGCTGGGGATATTGCTACGTTCGTTTGTTAATCTAGAGGCAGGATTTTTATTTTTTCTTGCATTTCTTTCTTGTGCCCTACTCCTAGCGTACTTTGTTTACCATGCCCGCACCGTTTTATTCGTTTCATTATTTCTTGTAGGAATAGCGCTAGGCATTTTTCGTTTTGATGTTTCGGAATTTCAAAAACACAACCCTATTTTAGAAAATCAAATTGGCAAAAATGTTTTGATTGAGGGAGTTATTGGGAGTGAGCCGGATGAACGCGATGATATCGCCATCCTTGTTATAAAAAGCGAATCAATATACGAAGACGATGCTTACATACCAATTAAATTAAAAATCCGTTTTACTACTTCGCGTTACCCCACGTGGCATTATGGAGACAGAGTTGTTATTAAGGGATTACTCGTGCACCCAGAGGTATTTAAAAACAAAGATACTGGAAAATTTTTTGATTACCCTGGGTATCTAGCTGCGCAAAATATTTATTATGAAATAAAACAAGCTAAAGTTTCGTTTGCGGGCGGCGGTGAAGGAAATATTATTCTTGCTTCTCTTTTTGAGCTCAAGGGTGCGTTTCTGGAGAGTACTGGGCGCATAATTAGAGAGCCGGAAGAGTCGCTTTTGGGCGGACTTTTAGTCGGAGCGAAACAATCTCTAGGTAAAGAATTGCTTGATGATTTTCGAAAGGTCGGAATCATTCATATAGTAGTGCTTTCCGGATACAACATTACTATTATTGCTGATTTTATCGGGAGGACTCTCTCTTTTTTACCGCGTTTGTATGCCGTCGGCTTCTCCAGCTTATCAATAATATTTTTTGCCATACTTGTCGGCGGCGGAGCAACTGTGGCAAGAGCAACAATAATGTCGCTTCTGGTGATTCTAGCCCGCTATATTGGACGAGTATATGATGTAACTACCGCCCTTATTTTAGCCGGATTTCTGATGCTACTTCACAATCCAAAAATTTTAGTTTTTGACCCATCATTTCAACTATCTTTCTTGGCAACCATCGGTCTTATTTATTTTTCACCAGTGATTGAAAAGTATATTTATTTTATGCCGAAAAATTTAGGTCTCCGAGATATCGCACTTTCAACCGTAGCCACGCAGATTTTTGTTACGCCGTTTCTTCTTTATATGACAGGGACATTTTCTTTGGTAGCTCTTCCGGTAAATCTTTTAGTACTTTTTATTATTCCCATTACCATGCTTTTTGGTTTTTTTACCGGGATAATTGGTTTTCTTGGTACAACGATTTCCATTCCATTTGGGTACATAACTTCATTTTTTCTTTCTTATATTATTTTTGTGGTTGAAAAATTTGCCTCGCTTCCTTTTTCTTCCTATGTGGTACAAAGCGTACCGCTACTTTTAGTTTTTGTTTTTTATATTTTCTATGCCATTTTTATTGCTAAAAAATTATTACCAAAATGAATATCATTCCGCATATAAAAGAAAACGGAAGAAAATATATTTTAGGAATACTTTTTCTTACTGCCTGTTTTGTGTGGTATTCAATGTTGCTAGAAGCATTGCGGACGAAACTCACCGTTGCTTTTTTGGATATCGGGCAAGGCGATTCTATTTTTATAGAAGCGCCAAACGGTAACCAAATTTTAATTGACGGTGGATCGGGGGCGTCGGTTTTGAGAAAGTTGAGCAATGTGATGCCTTATTATGACCGCTCAATTGATGTTGTTATTGCCACGCACCCAGACAAAGACCATGTCGGCGGATTAGTGGATGTGCTCAATCGTTTTAGTGTTTCTTATTTTGTTGAGCCAGGTGTTTTAGGAACAACTGATGTATTTAAATCACTTGAAAAATCTGTTGAAAGCCACAATGTTAAAAAAGTAATTGCTAGGCGTGGTGGCAATATTGATTTGGGGGATGGAGTGGTGCTTAATATTTTATTTCCCGACCACGATGTTTCTCGCGTAAAAGATACCAATGACGGGTCAATTGTTGCCCGGCTTTCTTATAGGGCGACAAGCGCTATGCTTACAGGGGACGCTCCTCAGTCGGTGGAAGCGCGCCTCGTCGCACTTTTCGGTAAAAAATTAGAGTCAAATATATTAAAATTGGGACACCATGGCTCGCGCACATCAAGTTCCGCCGCCTTTCTTGGATATGTTAACCCCGCCTATGCAATTATTTCCGCCGGACTTAATAATTCATACGGTCATCCGCATAAAGAAGTGACGGATTTACTTGAAAAATTTAAAATTCCAACGCTCAAAACCTATGAAGATGGAACAATAATATTCAAAAGCGATGGGGATAATATAGAAAAATATTAAAAAACGCACTTTAAACGAAGTCTATTTCACCATAAGTACTTGTGAGGTCTTGTGAGGTTTAGCCTCACGAGCAAACACTAGGGCCCTTTTTTTATTTTGTCTTAGCCGTGAGATGACGATTTTTCTTCAGACACGAGGTGCAAATTTTTACTCGCCCACCAGCAGGGAGTGTTGCCCATTGAAGATTGGGGTATTTTCTTTTCATCCCCGTGGGGTTGAATTTAGTTGCGCGCACTCTATTGGAATAGTGTCCGCCAATAATCGTTCCTTTATCGCAGATTGAGCATGCTTTTGCCATCCCATTAGAGGCAGGGCGCGTTCGTAGCGTCATGCGTGTAATTATTATTAAAAAATTTACTTATTGCTGTCATATTATATTTATTATACCTAATTTACTCGACCGCGGCCTCTAACGGGACAAGTGATTCACTATGCTATCATAAGTAAATAAAAATGGGAACAGTAGATTTAATTTTTTCTATAGCAATACTTATTTTTTCGGTGATAGTGCACGAACTGGCCCACGGTTATGTGGCGGAATATTTGGGTGATCCTACGGCGCGCTTGGCAGGCCGTCTTACTTTTAATCCCGTAAGACACATGGACCCGGTCGGTTCTCTTTTGGTTCCGACTCTTTCGTATATGATGGGCGGATTTATTTTTGGCTGGGCAAGGCCGGTGCCATACAATCCGTATAATTTAAAAAATCAAAGATGGGGTACGGCGCTTGTCGCAGGGGCTGGCGTAGCGGCTAATCTATCCATAGCTCTTATTTTTTCTTTGTTTATTCGTTTTAATGAAGTGCTTTCCATAAATTCGGAGGCATTCTTAAGCATTGCAGGGACGGTAGTATTTTTAAACATTCTTCTTGCCGTGTTTAACCTCATTCCTGTTCCGCCGATTGACGGGTCCAAACTGCTTTTTGCGGTTCTTCCATTTCGTTTTCATTATATAGAAGAGTTCCTGGAGAGATATTCAATTGCCCTTGTTCTTGTTCTTATTTTTTTCTTGTGGCGCTTTATTTTGCCTGTTGTTTTTTTCTTATTCAGTCTTTTCACGGGAGTTGCTTTTTAGGGGTGCAATATAGTAAAGTAGTCCTACATCCATCTGGGGTGTTTTTAGTTTTCACCCACCAAAATTTTCTAAGGAGGGGAAAATGATAAAATATTGGATTCTAGTTAGGATAATCTGTTGTACCTCCGCACGGATAATCTAGAAAATTTAGGAGGGTAAATGCCCACAATAAATCAATTGGTCAAAAGAAGAAGAGTAAAAGCAAGACGCCGTTCAAAAGCGGTGGCTTTGGCGCGTGGTTTCAATAACATTAAAAACCGTCCAATCTATTATCCTTCGCCATTCAAGCGTGGTGTTTGCACCAAAGTGACGACTACAACCCCCAAGAAACCAAACTCAGCTCTCCGAAAGATTGCCCGTGTTCGCCTTACCAACGGTATGGAAGTAACAGCCTATATTCCCGGCATGGGGCATAAACTCCAAGAACACTCCGTGGTTGTAATCCGTGGTGGCCGGGTCAAAGACTTAGCAGGGGTTCGTTACCACATTATTCGTGGTCGTCTTGATGCTACTCCGGTTGAAGGAAGGAAGCAGGGGCGTTCTCGCTATGGAACCAAGAAAGCTAAAGCAGGAGCTAGGAAATAATTCACCCGCTTCACCCACCAACATTTCCTAAGGAAACGTAGGTGGGCAAGAAATTTTTTACAAGCATATGGGGATCAACAATAAATATATTTGGTCGAAAAGCGTATTCGGTGTAAACTTCATTATTAAAAAAATTTAGGAGGGTAAAATGCGAAGACCATTTAAAAAGAAACATATTGTAAGTCCCGATTCAATTCATGATTCCCTGAAAGTTTCCAAGGTTATCAACTATATTATGATGGGCGGAAAAAAGACCGCTGCCAGAAAAATCGTTTATGGCGCTTTTGACATAATTAAAGAAAAAGAAAAGACAATGACTCCGCTTGAAGTGTTTGAACTTGCAATCAGAAACGCCTCTCCTTCTATGGAAGTGCGCTCGCGCCGTATAGGCGGCGCTAACTATCAGGTTCCGCGCGAGGTGCGCCCGGAGAGACGTTTTATGCTTGCTTTCCGCTGGATTATTGAAGCGGCTCGGGCAAAAAAGGGTTCCCCTATGAAAATTCGTTTCGCTGAAGAACTTATGCTTGCGGCAAAAAATGAAGGAGCGGCTATAAAAAAGAAGGAAGACACGCACAGAATGGCGGAATCAAACAAAGCCTTCGCTCACTTCACTTGGTAAGGGGCGCTCGGATGTTATGCACCACAAGGGCACTTTTTGTTTTCTAATTCGTTCCACTCATAATAAAACAATGTCGCTCGTACCGTCATACTGTGCAATGTTTTAAAAAATACAAACCTCGCTTAAGCGTTTAAATACAAAATCAAATTAATAAAATGCAAAGAGACTATACCTTAGAAAAAGTAAGAAATTTTGGAATAATAGCCCACATTGACGCAGGAAAGACAACCACTTCCGAGCGTGTTTTGTATTACACTGGTTCTCAGCACAAAATCGGTGAAGTTCACGACGGTGAGACCACAACAGATTGGATGGAACAGGAACGCGAAAGAGGAATTACTATTACTGCCGCGGCCATTACTTGTTTTTGGACACCAACATACGATAAGGAAAATCCGGATTTAAAACACCGCTTTAATATTATCGATACTCCTGGGCACATCGATTTCACAATTGAAGTTAAACGCTCCTTGCGTGTTTTAGACGGCGCGATCGTTGTGTTTGACGGGGTTGCCGGCGTTGAACCGCAATCAGAAACCAACTGGCGTTATGCTGACGATGCAAAAGTTCCCCGCATTTGTTTTATAAACAAATTAGATCGTACCGGCGCATCATTTGAACATTCTTACTCTACAATCCTTGACCGTCTTTCAAAAAAAGCGGTTCGCTTTCAGATTCCTATCGGTCTTGAAGATAATTTTGAAGGAGTGATAGACCTTTTGAAAATGAAAGCCTACCATTTCGAGGGCGAGATGGGGAGCAATGTAGTTGAAATTGAAATTCCCGAAAAATATAAAGCTGACGCAGAAAAATATCATCATGAGCTTATAGAAAAAATTGTTGAAAATGACGACAAGGCGATGCAGGAGTATCTTGAAGGTAAAACCATTGAACTTCCTCGTTTGAAAAAAATATTAAGGAAGGCGGTTATAAATAACGAAATTTTTCCGGTATTTTGCGGTTCTGCGCTTAAAAATAAAGGAGTACAGCTTATTCTTGATGGCGTGATTGAATACCTCCCGTCTCCAATTGATATTCCGCCTGCAAAAGGAATCGACCCGCACACTCACGAAGAAAAATTTAGAGGCGCTTCTGACACAGAACCGTTTGCCGGACTTGCTTTCAAACTTCAATCCGATCCGTTCGTAGGACAACTCACATTCTTCCGTGTTTATTCGGGGACGCTTGAAGCCGGTTCCTATGTTTTAAACACTCGCACGGGGAGCAAAGAAAGAATCGGGCGAATTTTAAGAATGCATGCCAACGAAAGAGAAGAAGTAAAAAAAGTTTTTGCCGGAGAAATTGCCGCGGCCGTTGGCCTTAAAGATACGCGCACCTCGGACACGCTCTGCGACGAGAATGACCCAATTATGCTTGAAAAAATTATTATTCCAGAGCCGGTTATATCTTTGCGAATTGAACCAAAAACAAAAGCCGACCAGGAAAAAATGGGGATGGCTCTTTCGCGACTTTCACAAGAAGACCCAACTTTCCGTATTACGACAGACCCGGAAACTGTTGAAACAATTATTTGGGGAATGGGGGAACTCCATCTTGAAATTATTGTTGACCGAATGAAACGAGAATTCGGAGTTGAAACAACTGTCGGCAAGCCACAAGTTGCTTACAAAGAAACAATCACAGGAGAAGCGGAAGCTGAAGGAAAATATATTAAACAGTCTGGCGGTAAAGGCCAGTATGGTCATGTCAGAATTCGCATAAAACCTTTAGATAAGACAGTTGACCCCGAAGATTTGCCGAAAAATACCAAGCGTTCCGAATATGGGTTTGAATTTGTTAATGCAATTAAAGGAGGGGCAATTCCAAACGAGTTTATTCCGGCCGTTGAAAAAGGATTAAAAGAAGGAATGGAGCGCGGAGTGCTTGCCGGATACAGATTGGTTGATATTTCAACTGAACTTTACGACGGTTCGTACCACGATGTTGACTCAAACGAAATGGCTTTCAAAATTGCCGCTTCCCAGGCTATTCAAGATGCTGCCCGTCGGGCAAAGCCGGTTATTCTTGAACCGATTATGAAAGTTGAAGTTGTTGTTCCCGACAAGTTCATGGGGGATGTGACAGGGAATCTTTCTGGAAAACGCGGGCAAATTGAAGGGATGGATGAAAGAGGGATAAATAAAGTTATTCGCGCTTTGGTCCCGCTATCGGAGATGTTCGGTTATGCAACGACCATGCGTTCAATGACCGAGGGACGCGCGACATTTACTATGGAATTCGCAAGCTACGCGATTGTGCCGAAAAATGTCGCTGATGCGATAATTGAAAGCAGGAAGTAAAAAAATAATCAAAAACAAAAAATCCCGTAAAACGGGATTTTTTGTTTAACAGATCCAATCATCTACATCATTTGATTACCGCAAACTTTGCAGTTTGTCTTATGCGTAGCGATTTCATAGACAGCGGCGAGGCCTACCAAAATGTAGACAACCGTCTCAACCGTTGGCCACGAACCTAGAATCATATTGACCACATTCCATCCTAGCGCGGAAAGACCCCAATTGAGGCCACCAACTACGAGGAGAATGAATGAGGCTATGTGTAGTCCTTTCATATTTTTGTTATGAAAATAGCTCTACTAATGAAGAACACTCGTACAAATTATATCCCATTTTGTCGTAGGGGGTGATAGGGGGGTGTGCACATCTATTTTGTCCATTAGTCTGATTTGACCCCGTTAGAAGTAGAGCGCCCCGAGATGCTCGTAGCACTCGCTTCGCGAGGGCGACTTCTAACGGGGTTTGACAAGCATTTTCGCTTTGTTATTATGTTGTCTACACGCATGTAGTGCGTTGTTTTCTTTTTGACTCGCTACATGCAGTAATTTTTAGTTTTAATTTATTAGACAGTAAACGGTTATTCGTAAGTCTCAATTCTTGTTTGTCCGCCTAAGTTTTTGTTCAACAAAAATTTTGGCGAGCGAATTTGCGAATTATCGCTATAATATAAAAAAATATGGCAGAAGAATTTAAGCGAGATAAGCCCCACGTAAATGTGGGCACCATAGGTCATGTTGACCATGGTAAAACGACACTCACAGCGTCCATTCTCCATGTTCTTGATATGAACAAGGGATTAGGATACGGTGCCCGTGTTGAGGGGGTAGATAAGATTGACAATGCTCCCGAGGAAAAGGCGCGCGGTATTACTATTGCGCTTCATCACTCAGAGTATTGGACACCAAAGCGCCACTACGCGCACATCGATGCTCCTGGTCACGCTGACTATATTAAAAATATGATTACTGGTGCCGCTCAAATGGACGGCGCTATTATCGTGGTTGCCGCAACCGACGGCGTTATGCCGCAGACGCGCGAACACGTTCTTTTGGCCCGCCAAGTTGGGGTGCCAAAGATTGTTGTATTTCTAAACAAGTGCGACATGGTTGATGACAAAGATTTAATTGACCTTGTGGAAGAGGAAGTTCGCGAACTTCTTACAAAGCAAGGATTTGATGGTGCGGGAACCCCGGTTATCCGTGGTTCAGGATTGAAGGCTCTTGAATCAAAGGGAATGGATGATGAATGGGCAAAAAAAGTCCTTGAGCTTATTGATACCCTTGATTCATATATTCCACAGCCGGAACGTGATGTTACAAAACCGTTCCTTATGCCAGTTGAAGACATTTTCTCAATTGAAGGACGGGGAACTGTAGTAACCGGAAGAATTGAAAGAGGAACTGTTAAAGTTGGCGAAGATATTGAACTTGTTGGCATCAAAGCCACAGCCAAGACGACTGTAACCGGTATCGAAATGTTCAATAAGCAACTTCAGGAAGGAATCGCCGGCGACAATGCTGGAGTCCTTCTCCGAGGGACAAAGAAAGAAGATATTACTCGCGGACAAGTGCTTGCGAAGCCAGGAACAGTTACTCCCCATACAGATTTTGAGGCGGAAGTATATGTTTTAAAGAAAGAGGAAGGCGGACGCCACACCCCATTCTTCAACGGCTACAAACCGCAGTTCTACATTCGTACTACCGATGTGACCGGCGAAGTTACGCTTCCGACAGGTACCGAAATGGTAATGCCGGGAGACACCGTTCAGTTCAAAATCAAGCTCGTTGCTCCCGTCGCCCTTGAAGACAAACAGCGTTTTGCAATCCGTGAAGGAGGCAAGACTGTAGGTGCAGGGGTTGTGACCAAAATCACCGCGTGATTTTCAGGTATTAGCAGGTAGGAGCTAGGAGTTAGCTAAATTCCTAAATCCTACCAACTATCAACTGACTCTAAATGGCGACAAAAACCAAAACTAAAGAAAAAAAAGCAAAAACGCCAGCCAAGGCAAGAGCGACTAAGGTAAAGGTTGCCAAAGCTCCGAAGCCGGAAGCGGAAATCCAAAAACTTCGTATTCGCGTACGCGCTTACGAAAACAAAGTTCTTGATTTGTCTGTGAAGCAGATTATTGATACCGCTCTTCGCTATGACGCCAAGATTTTGGGACCGATTCCCCTTCCAACGGAAATTAAGAAATATACAGTCAATCGTTCAGCTTTCATCTATAAAAATGCACGAGAACAATTTGAGATGAGAATACACAAGCGTTTGATTGATATCGTGAATCCTTCTGGAAAAGTTATAGAAGCTCTTACAAATCTATCTCTTCCATCAGGTGTAGATATTGATGTAAAAATGATGTAGGAGAAAGTAATATAGTAATAAAGAAAGTTAAAAAGCTAACTCAAGTAAAAAATCTCCCAATGGGAGATTTTTTGCTTGACTTTTATTTTCTTGAAGCGTAGCTTGGTGTTAGCTAAGTACACAAGGAGGCTCATTATGAGTGCAGTTCTCAAGGTCCATGCTTTTGCGCATGAACTTGCTTTTCCGATGTGCTGTTTCAAGGCGAGAAACCAGAAAAGTATGAAATGGAAAGCAGTCTCGTACACGGAAATCGAAAAGGTCACTTGCGTCCCATGCAAAAAGAAAGCTAAAGAAAAAATTCGTTTTTGGGAGGAACGAAAAGAAGAAGCAAGAAAACGTGATGAGCAAGAAAGAGGTCACAGACAAAACATGAATTTGCGTAGCGTGGATATTGGCGACTAGACGCCCATAGTTTAAACAAGGCTCCGCTTCGGTGGGGCTTTTTGTTTGCCCGTTCATAATTTTTGGCATTGCGTATTATTTATATTTTTTTATTTTTTATATTTAGAAATATGCACTTATGGTATAGCCTCAAATATAAAAGTATAAGCGCAAAGGACGCCAAAAAATTAAGGCATGGACTGCGACAATTTTACTCTTATTTATAAGCATAAAATTGTCTTGCATTTATTTTTGGGTCGTATATACTCATGAAGTTAAATCTAAGTCCCCGTAATGGGGGACCAATGGACAAAACCGCAAGACGGAGTCCGTTGCGGATTTTTTAATTCACCCGCCAAAATTTTTTAGTAATTCTGGTAGGGACAATAAATGAGTTGGGTGGTAATAATGTAAAAAATAGTATAGATTTTATTTGTAAAAAAATTTAGGAGGGTAAAAATGAAATTTATCGTCGGAGTAAAACAGAATATGACGCAATTTTTTGCTGACAACGGTGAGGCATTTCCTGGCACTCTGCTTAAAATTGAACCGATGGTGGTAACTCAAATCCGTAATGAAAAAACTGATGGATATAATGGAATTCAAATCGGATATGGTACGCAAAAAAAAGAAAGATTAAATAAAGCCAATCTTGGGCACCTAAAAGAAATTTCTCCTGTGCGGGGGCTCAAAGAATTTAGAGTTTCGGCTGATGAAGCTAAAACATATGAACGCGGAAAAGAAGTTGATTTATCTTCTTTTAAACCAGGGGATGTTATTGAAGTATCCGCTATTTCAAAAGGAAAAGGATTCCAGGGTGTGGTAAAACGCCACGGATTTTCTGGCGGCAGGCGTAGCCACGGGCAGAAGCACTCCGAGCGCGAAGCGGGCTCAATCGGCGCCACATGGCCACAGCGCGTTATAAAAAATAAAAGAATGCCTGGGCGAATGGGCGGCGACAGAATTACGGTAAAGAATTTGAAAGTTCTTGCTGTTAATACAGAGGAAAGATTTCTTTTGGTTTCGGGGGCAGTCCCTGGTCGTCGCGGAACGCTGGTTGAGGTGCGCGGAAATTAATTCACCCGCTTCACCCACCAACATTTCCTAAGGAAACGTAGGTGGGCAAGAAATTTTTTACAAAATATATGAATTTAAATTTAATGAAATTGAATAGTAAAACTTCAAAACTTGGGGTAAGCTTCTTTAGTAATTTAAAAATTTAGGAGGGTAAATACCTGTCCCGTTAGAAAACACGGTTGTTAAATAAAAAAATGGAAAAAGATAAAATAAAAACAAATAAAAAAACTTCTAAAGCAGATTCACAACCGCGGGTAGTTTCTAATGGGATGGAAGCAAAAATTTACAATCAGGAGGGGAAGGCATCAGGAGAAATAAAACTCTCTGAAAATGTTTTTGGCCTTAAGTGGAATGCCGACCTAGTTCACCAAGTGGTTACCGGTATGCAGTCAAACGCTCGTTCCAACACAGCGCGTACTAAGGGGCGAGGGGAGGTTCGTGGTGGCGGTAAAAAACCATGGCAACAGAAAGGAACCGGACGCGCCAGACACGGTTCACGTCGCTCGCCAATTTGGAAAGGTGGTGGTGTAACACATGGTCCGACAAATGAAAGAAATTACAACAAAAAAATAAATAAAAAAATGGCAGGAAAAGCTCTTGCCGTACTTCTTTCGGAAAAATTCCGCACAGGAGGACTTGTTCTTGTTGAAGCTCTAAAATTTAAAGAAGCAAAGACAAAAAACGCCTCAAAAACAATTAGTGCCCTTGCAAAAATAAAGGGATTTGAAAAACTTTTGTATAAAAATAAAAGTACTATTTTTCTAGTTTTTTCTAAAAAAGATACAACACTAGAAAAAACTTTTAGAAATCTGCCGCAAGTGGAAATGGGGGAAGCCAGAAACCTAAATCCGCGCGATATCGCCACCCACCGTTTTATTGTTATGGTTCCCGCCAAAGAAAGTGTTTCAGTTATTGAAAAGCGTTTAGCGAAATAAATAATCCCGTTAGAGGTCGCGATCGCGTAATCACAATAAAAATGAAAAACCTAAATAATTCAAAAAAAATAAAATCTTCTGCAATAGGGCGTTCGCGACCTGCCTCTAATGGGATAAAAAAGAATACAGTAGCGATGCCAAAATCATTTTCACATGTGCTTATTCGTCCGCGCATTACAGACAAAGCAACAATGCTT
>Ga0209541_10003931_pt1 | contig 26827 bp, 23 predicted proteins | sample RifCSPlowO2_01_FD_184027 | JGI IMG/M metagenome (GOLD analysis project Ga0209541, IMG submission 184027) | Groundwater microbial communities from Rifle, Colorado - Rifle CSP2_plank lowO2_0.1 (SPAdes) (version 2) | ecosystem: Environmental > Aquatic > Deep subsurface > Groundwater | place... | reverse complement strand
TTTCGATCTCGAATGCATGGAAGGTGAGCGCGTCGGCGAGCACGTGTGCATCCGGAAGCGGTACATCAAAGAATGTCTGTAGCCAGTTGCGTGATATTTTCATAAATTAAAACTGATTGATGAACCGCAGGTCGGCAGAGTGCATGAGGCGGATGTCGTCGATGCCCCATTTCAGCATGGCAAGACGGTCAATGCCAAAACCGAACGCAAATCCTTGATACATTTCCGGGTCCACGCCCGTGTTCTTGAGCACATTCGGATGGACCATTCCCGCGCCTCCCATCTCCATCCACTTGTCGCGAAGTTTCTCCGGTACGTGCTCGCCTACAAGACGCATGTCAACTTCAACAGACGGTTCGGTGAACGGGAAGAAGCTCGGACGAAACCGAACCTCGACCGAGGTGCCTCCAAATAGTTCGTGGAAAAAACGTGCGAGAGTTCCTTTGAGATTGGCAAGCGAAACATCTTTGTCTATCGCGAGCGCTTCGATCTGGAAAAACTCGGCCTCATGCCCCATATCGGTCGCCTCATTGCGGAAGACCTTGCCCATCGACACAATTCGATACGGCGGCTCTATCCCTTTTTTCATCTGCGACTCCATGTAGCGTATCTGCACATTTGACGTATGCGTGCGCAGGACGAAGCCCGGCTCGTCCTTGATGAAGAACGTATCCTGCATGTCGCGGGCAGGATGGTCTTTTGGGACGTTCAGCGCGTCGAAGTTGTACCATTCGCTCTCAACGAGCGGCCCTTCCGCGAGAGTAAAACCCATGTCAAAAAATATCCGGTTGGATTCGCGTATCAGCGATGAAATCGGGTGAATATGCCCGCGAACAAGTTCATTTGGCATAAAAGCAAGTATATCGCAGTTCATAAATCCATTCACCCCCATTACGGAACTTGCCGAAGGCGAAGTTCTCTTGCGTGTCTCGCAGCGCGACGGCGCGAGAGGCAGCGCTGTGCGAGCACGCACAGACAGCGACGCCAGAGAACTTTTGCCGAGTAAAGTTTCGTCTCCCTCTCTCTTCTGCTATAATCCTCCCCACTATGCCCGAAATCGGAATAAGCGGCGACATCATCTATACACTGCTTTTTATCTCTCTTTATTTTGAAGTGTTCCTGCTAGTCTCTTTCCTGGAGCGGCGCGCAGAAAGATTCCGGCCGCAAGGAGGTGGCAATGGCGCGGGAGCACTGCCTCGTGTTGCTATAGTCATTCCTTGTTTTAATGAAGAACGCACGCTTGCAAGCACTATTGAATCAGTCCTTGCCTTGCGATATCCGAGAGAACTGCTTGAAGCAATAGTGGTGGATGACGGCTCGACTGACGGCACGCTAAGGGTTGCGAAACAGTATGAAGGAAGGGAGGGCGTCCGTATTTTCCACAAGGAGAATGGCGGCAAGCACACTGCGCTTAACCTGGCCCTGACAGAGACTACTGCTGATCTTATAGGATGCCTCGACGCGGATTCTACCGTGGGGCCGGATGCGCTCATGCGCATCGTTCCGGTCTTTGATAACAAGGATGTCTCTGCGGTCACACCCGGGATACATGTGAAGAATCCCAAGACAATGCTCCAGCATGTGCAGGATGCGGAATATAATTTGAGCGTATTTAATCGCTTCATGCTCGCGGCACTGGGTTCTGCTTTCATAACTCCCGGGCCTTTCTCGATTTTCCGCACGCAAACCGTGCGGGATCTGGGCGGATGGCGGCACGGCCACTCCACCGAAGACATGGAGATGGCCCTGCGCATGCAGGCAGGCGGCCATCTCATCGCAAACGCCCCTTCGGCAACGGTGCATACCAGTACTCCGCGAACTCTTCCGGAGCTTTTCCGCCAGCGAGTGCGGTGGACATACGGATTCCTGCGTAACGCGCTGGACTATCGCTTCATGTTGGGGAACCGCGCCTATGGCAATCTCGGCCTTATGATACTTCCGCTAGCTCTTGTCTCCGTAGGCGCAGGCATATATTTCTTCATTCATGTTCTATGGTACTGGTTGGAAAGATTATATGATTTGATCCTGCGCATACAGATAACCGGAGCGTTCCCGCACCCATCGCTGGATCTGTTCTATATCAACACGAGCGCTTTGTGGTTTTTGGTGTATATAGCCATTGCACTTATTCTTGTTCTCATATGCACTGGTTCGTGGATAGGTACCGGAAAACGTATGCCGCCAGTAGGAACTCCTCTTTTTATCCTCTTCTACAGTTTTCTCACTCCTCTCTGGCTCGGCACCGCGGTTTTCCGGGCGCTTTTCAAGACGGGAGTAGAATGGAGGTAAGTTGTTCGCACAACAAGACCGCTGACAAGAAAAACTAATATGGAAAATCCTATAGTTGGAGCTCGCAGGGCAGATTGGAGGAGCTACGCTGTCGCGCTCGTGATCACGACCGCCATCTTTGCAACGGCTTTGTATGCGTCCAACTATTTCAATGAAAGGCGCATAGCCGAGATCCGGACTACGCAGGACAATATTTCGATTGACATCCTGTCGCTCGAGACCCAATTCGACCTTCTTGCAGAGCATTCGTGCAGGGATATCTCAGAAAACTCCGTGCTGTCGAAAGAGATACGTCCTCTCGCCGAGCGCCTATCATATCTCGAAACGCAACGCAGTGTGGATGAAAGTGAGCTTCTGCGCCTAAAACGCTATTATTCCCTGCTGCAGATAAAAGACCTTCTTCTAATGAAGAAAGTCGCCACTAAGTGTAGCCTGAAACCCGTTTTCATCCTTTATTTTTATTCTAACGAGGGCGATTGCAAGGACTGTGAAAATCAGGGGTATGCGCTTACCGCTCTTTCAGAGAAATACCCGCAGCTGCGTATTTATTCTTTCGATTACAATCTGGATATTTCCGCCCTTCAAACCCTGCTTTCTATCAATGATGTGGAGAACAAACTGCCTGCGCTTTCGATAAATGACAAGATGTATTACGGTTTCCGTAACATCCAGGATATCGAGAAAGTGCTGCCGCAACTAGCGACACTCGACAAGGCGGCAAGCAGCACGAGAAAAAGCGCGCGCTGACTTCCCTCGTTCCTGAAGTCCTAAATGTGGTGGCGCATGCGCGCTGAATAGCGGTGCGGGAGGGCTTGAAGCGGCGCAAGCGACATTTTCTCCTGCATTTCTTTGGCGCGAGAGCCGAAGAAGATGATGAGAGTCAGTATCGTATTGAGCAGAATGAGGTAAACCGGGACGAGCACGTTCGAGAACTTCGGCTCGCCAGCAGCCACAAGTGCAGAGATGCTCGCGAGAGTACCTAAGACAAATAGCCATATTGTTTCTTCTTTCGGCCTAAGTAGCGCATGGCGTATAGTCGGAAACGCGCCTATTGCATCAATGATAACGGCAATGACGAGGGCCTCCACGGGGTCTTTTGTGATCCACCATGCGAAGAGGCCGAAGATAACGCCGAGTATGCAAACTATGTCGAATTTCTTGAACGTGAAATTCTTAAATCGCATGGCGAGCAGTACCACCAACAAGCACTCGATAGCGACAGCACCGGAAATAACTGCGCTTGAATACGCGCCCGCAAAGATCGCCGCTGCACAAGTAAAAAGAGCCAGTAGAAGCCAGACTCCCCAGGTAGTTAAGGCAGGCCGTGTGCGTCCTCGAAGTATGTCCCTTAAATAAGGGATGGTGGCGCTTAGTTCAAGTAATCCTGCCAAAGCAAAAAACATATCGGCATTGCAATTATAACTTATTTTGGAGCCGCCACGCCAGACGCCTGGGAAACCCAAGGTTTTCCCAAACCTTCCTCCACGGGGAACCGGCAAGTTCCCCGACCCCCTCCTTGTCTGGGAATCGTCTCACTCACTTCGTTCGGAGCCGCCTCCCAGACTCGAACTGGGGACCTTCGCTTTACAAAAGCGTTGCTCTACCAACTGAGCTAAGGCGGCACTACTATGCTCCGGCTACGCCGGAGCTTCGAAGTGCAAGTCGTAGTTGGAAGTCCTACTGCTTGCCCTTCCGAAGCTCATGCACAGCTTGAGCGAAGGAGGGAGCTAAGGCGGCGTAGCAACACTATAATCCGTTATCGTTTTTCACGCTATCGCCTGTCCCGTTAGAACCGTTGCGACTTCTGAGCGAGTGCTCGCTCATTTTTTTGAGAAACTCCGAACGCGGCTCGCGTCTTTTGAAATGATGCTTGTGTGATACGAAATCCGCGAGACGGTGCGCCTGTATCTCCGCCATGCGAGCAAGCCGCGCCGCCTGAAGAGCCAGTGCATGGATGAGAACGTGCGCGATGTGTGCCGCCTCAAGAGGCAATTTTGCCAGTTCGACTTTGCTCGCGGCGAGAAGTTCTTTGAGTTCATGCGCGTGCTCGTCAACTCTTTCCCGAATATTAAGAGCGAGCACGCGCTGATTCTTCTCCTCCCAGTACTTGACCAAGAACAGAGCCGCTATGCCCAAGAGAGAAAGAAGAAATATGACGGTAGCGAAAATCATAGATAATTCCCGGTATCTGCCTCTATTTTACCGACAGACGCTCAAATCGGACCACTTCTATCTTCTCTCCGAATTTCTGCACTGCCGAATCGATAAGTTCCTGTACCGTGATAGAGGGATCCTTAACATACGATTGCATGAGGAGTACGCGTTCTTTCATGTAGCTGTCGATCTTGCCTTCCACCGCTTTAGTGCGCATATTTAGAGGTACGCTAGCAGCTTCCTTTTCAAATACTTCTCGAGCGGACCTTAAGTCATCCTCTTTCACGTCGTGCCGTGATTTGAATTGCGGGTTCATCGCTGCAACATGCATAGCAATGTTATAAGCAAGCTTTCCGAATTCTTCGTTCTTTGAAACGAAATCGGTCTCGCAGGCGAGCACGACTGCCCCCACGACTGCCCCTCCCGCGTGCGTGTACGCGCTCGCCACGCCTGCTCCAAGCATGCGGTCGGATTTCTTAGTGGCTATGGCGGAGCTCTGCTTGCGCAGTATCACTTTTGCTTTTTCTATGTCGCCTCCCGCCTCTTCAAGCGCTTTCTTACACTGCATGATGGACACTCCGGTCTCATCTCTGAGAGATTTGATTACCTCAGTTGTAATTTCCATGAATTAAAATATCCTGCCCGCTCTTTCAGGCATTGTTTACTTCTTCTCCACGACACGCTTGCCCTCCGCATAGGCGAGGGCTATTGAGTCGACGACAAGTCGGATGCTCCGTACAGAAGTGTCATTGCCCGGTATCGGATACTGAACCAGGGAGAAATCGCAATCTGAGCTTGCAAGCCCGATGACCGGTATGCCGAGCTGATTCGCTTCCTGGACAGCCGTGTCTTCGCGGCGCGTATCAACAATAAAAAGAGCGGCTGGAACTTCCGCCATCTTCACCAAACCGCCGAAGCGCGCGAGAAGCTCCTCAATCTCGCGGTCAATGAGAAGGCGCTCCTTTTTCGTATATTTCTCAAGAATTCCTTCGTCTCTTTCGCTCATTAATTTCTCCAGGCGGTCTATGCGTTTGCGGATATTCTTGAAATTCGTGAGAGTGCCTCCGATCCAGCGACCTGTGACATATGGTGCGCCTATGCGCAGCGCTGCATCCTTTACGATAGACATCGCTTCATTCTTGCCTCCCACGAAAAGAAGCTGCTTGCCGCTTGCGGCGAGCGACCCGGCGAAAGCGCGCGCCGCGTCCAGGCGCTTCTGCGTTTCCTCAAGGTCGAAAATATCGCTGCGGTCCTTCGTGCCGAAAATATAGGGCGCGGCGGTGGGATGGCGGCGCGCGCGGGAATATCCGAAATGAGTGCCGGCCTCAAAAAGAGTCTGTATATCGCTGGTGCCTGCTGTCATAGAGTGGATGGAAATATATCAAACTAAAGTTAAAAGTCAAAAGAAAAAATCACTCTCCCGTCTCAGCTGAATCGAGTGCCTTCAAGATTTCTCCGATCCGGCCAGCCATGATTGCCGGAACGTTGGACCATGACTCCTTTATGCGGTGATCCGTCACGCGGTCTTGCGGAAAGTTGTACGTGCGTATTTTTTCCGACCTGTCGCCCGTGCCGACCTGCGCTTTGCGCTCCGCCGCCCGAGCGCGCGCCGCTGCTTCATCCTGCGCCTGTTGGAGCTTGCTCGCGAGCAGGGTCATGGCCTTTTCGCGATTCTGCGCCTGCGAACGCTCCGAGGTGCATTTCACATCAATGCCCGTCGGCTTGTGGACTATGCGCACGGCGGTTTCCACCTTGTTGACGTTCTGCCCGCCGGCGCCGCCGGAACGCGATGTTTCCACCTCCAAATCCACCGGGTTTATCACTATCTTCGTGCGCTTGTAGATGGGAAGAATGGCGACGGATGCAGTCGACGTATGGATGCGGCCTGCCTTTTCGGTCGCCGGAACGCGCTGGACGCGGTGAACTCCTGTCTCGAATCTAAGTTCGCGATAGCAATTTTCTCCTTTTATCTCGAACTGCGCCTCCTTGTAGCCGCCCTGCATCGAGGCAGACTCTTCAAGCGCGCGCCACTTCCAATTCCTTATCTCTGCAAAACGAAGATACATGCGCGCGAGTTCCTCTGCGAAAAGCGACGCCTCATCGCCGCCGACGCCCGCCCGCACTTCTAGCACCACCTCGTTCGGCCATTCGCGTTCTTCGCCCTCCGTCCCCACGATGTGCTCCATCTCCGCGAGGAGCCGCTCTTTCTGCTCGTGTATATCGGCGAATTCTTTCTTCGCGAGTTCCTGCATCGATGGGTCGACTTCCACGAGTTCCTCCGCATCTTTCTCGGCCTGCGTGAGTCGCTTCCACTCCTCGACCAAGTACGAAACCCGCCGGTCATCGGCGAAGTCGAGCGGGTTTATGTGTTTTTCGTCAGCCATAGTGGGACGTATGCAGTATAGCGCAGCGCGTCCCGCTTGTAGCGGGACGCGCTGCGACAGTACGGTTATTTCTTCGTTTTCTTCGTCTTCGCGGAAGCGGCACCCTCGGCCGTAGCCCGACCACGGGCGAGGCGGGTCTTGAACTTCTCAACGCGTCCGGCGGTATCGATGGTCTTCGACTGCCCGGTGTAGAACGGGTGTGACGCGCTCGAGATCTCGATGTTGAACACCGGATACTCCTTGCCGTCCTCCCATTTCTCGGTCTTCGTGGTGTGCACGGTCGAAGCGATCAAGAAGCGCTTTCCCGACGTCGAATCGGAAAAGATGACCTGCCGATACTCCGCCGGATGGATTTCCTTTTTCATGGTCCGCAAAGAATACCCCAAGACCGCAGGAATTACAAGCAAAAACGAGAGGCCCGCGAGAAGCCGAGCTTCTCGCGGGCGATTAGCCCTTGTCGCTTTTCTTCACCGCGCGGAGGAGAGCGGCAATGGAACACGTGGTGGCGGCGACCATCAGCAGGATCGCGGGCACAATTGCCCAGAGCCGATCCTTACCGGAAAGTAGGAGGAAGCCGCCCACTGCCAACAACACGGCAATCCCAGTCAATATCCATGCCGCTCTGTACAACATACTCCACTGCGTCTTTGTCATAGTGCTCTCCTAGAGCAAGGGTTATTCGGAACCACATCCTGCTCACACTATATCATCGAACACTCGACCGCCTGATTTTCCCAGCAACAAACCAAGAACCGCGTGAATGATGCGTTATGAGGGTCTCGCGCATTCTTTCTAAACCACCCGCCAAAAGGTTGTTGCGAGAGATCCGGTGGTTTTTAACGGTGCGGGTTCATCTTCCGTTAAAAACCACCGGGTCTTGAGCTATCAACCGCCCAAAATATCTATCTCCCCCTGGATTCTGTCTGCAAGGTCCATCACACTGCTTCCATAGATCGCATTCGCCGGCTTATTCCAATTCCCTCCCGCAAAATATTTGAGTGCGGCCTTGCGCTCCGTTGCGCGCGTCTTTCCGTCCGCGCCCAAATCTCCCATGTAAGTCGCAGTCGCAAAAATCGCAGTCCGCGCATTCCAGGGATCGGGGAAGTTCTCCCCGGTAAGACGGGTCAAGCGGTCCTTGTAGGCCACCCATGTTGAGGGAATGAATTGGGAAGGGCCCATAGCTCCTCCATATCCGCTTCCCTGCGGACAGGAAACCGGCGTTGTGAACCACTCTCGCCCAAGCGCCTCCGTAACGACCTTGAACGGCACAGTGTCGCGCGGCGATTTCATCACGTTCCTGAAATACGTGTTCGTATTTTTCCCAACGCCGCTCCCGTTATCCAGATCCTTAACGATGCATGAGCCGACGTTCTGGCCGAGATTCGATTCTTGCGTGAGGATGGCAAGTATTACCGCAGGACGCACGCCGGTCCCCACGCTCGCCTGTTTCGCATATTCCAATGCGGTGCCGAAGGGTATAGCGCTTGTATCACGCAAACCGAAAAGCGCGGTGCGTATGGCGGCCGCTTGTTTTTGTTTATCCGCGATTATCTGCTGATACGCTTTCTCCTGTCCCTTAGTTTGCGCGAGAATGTTCTTCTTCTCATTCTGATCGGCTAGCACCGCCTGTCGCGCCAATACTTGGGCCTGGCGCACTTTTTGCGCTTCATCCTCTTTTCCTTCAAGGGCTGTCTTGCGTGCGGAAAGATCCGACCGTAGATACGCCATCTCGGTAAATGACCTATCAAGCGCACGCTGTATAGCTTCAAAATTATCAATTTCCGTGAAGATATCGGAGATCGAACCGCTGGAAAGCATGGTTGCGGTTATTGGCGTATCATCTATCTCGCGAGTATTACGCAATATCTGCGCAAGTGATTCCTGACCCATCGCGACCTTGCCGTCGACCTGCACGATGGCCGACTGTTTATCGGATATATCCTGCTGTATCTGCTTGAGAGCAAGGTCTGTCTGTTTTATTTGCAACTGGGCTGTCTTTATCTTGTTGTCTAGTATGGCTATCGCGCTTTCCAGGGTCTTGTGCTGTGACTGGAGGTCGCCAAGTATGCTCTGATTGTTCGAGATGTCCTTTTCTACTTTGTTCAGTTCCGCCTGCAACGCGGCGCGCTGCTCCGCGGTAGCGGCGTGCGTGGTAATAGGCATTGCATAAATAACACCCGCGCAAGCGAGTACGACAAAAAGACGGGCGTATGAGCGCGTCATGGGTTCATTATACATTAGTAGTATAAAGTGAGGTCAGCCAGCTTTCTCTTTCTTTTCTTTCTTCTCTTTTTGTTCTCCGGCAGCAGATTCAGGCTGAGTTGCGTCCGCCGCAATTTCTCCAGCGATAGGTGCGCCTTCGGCTGCAGGGGCAGGTGCCGGGGCTTCTATCTTCTCTTCTTTGAACTCAGTGACGGACGCGACTATCTCACTGGCGTGAGTGAGCAAGGTTGCGCTCGCTGGCAACGCGATCTGTCCTGCCGTAATGTGGTCGCCAACGCCGGCAAGAACGGAAATGTCAACGGGCAGGTTGTGCGGCAATTCTGCCGGTGTCACCTCGATCTCTATTTCATGCAATGCTTTTACCACGATGTGTCCGGCTTTCTCGGCAGGCGCTAAGCCCGTAAAGACAAGTGGTACATTAATTTTGATCTTCTTTCCTTTCTCTAGCACATAAAAATCGGCGTGTATAGGAACGCTGGTCACCGGATGGAACTGTACGTCGTGTATCAAAGTGTCTTTTTCTTCACCAACGCCTCGAAGTGTGATCACCGTGGTCTCGCCTGCTTCGCGCCATATGCGCTCAAATTTGGGCGCATCTATCGAGATGGCGGTAGCACCTTCCTTCGGACCATAAAACACCGCCGGCATAGCACCGTGTGCACGCAGAGTATCCGGCGACTCTTTCGCATCGCGAGGTTTGATTTCAAGCGCTAACATGGCTAAGAAGTATAGCTATTTCCGGCTGCTTGGCAAGCCGGAACGCTCAACGACCTGCTAGTTTTTAACGGAGGAATCACTCAAACCGTTAAAAACCAGCAGATCTTCTCGCTGAAATTAGGGGAATTCAAGTGAAGATCAGCGCTGCGCCAGCAGGCGCAGACAGCGACCCCGGAAACGCCTGTCGAGAGAGAGTATCGCCATCAAATGTTATACTGTCGCAATGAAATACGATATCGTCTCTTTCGGCGACATCACGATAGACTGCTTCATCAAGCTCATCGAGGCGCGGGTGAACTGCGACATTAATGACCGCAACTGCATGCTCTGCATGCGGTTCGGCCAGAAAATACCCTTTGAGAGCGCGACCGAAGTGCTTGCGGTCGGCAACGGTCCGAACGCGGCAGTCTCCGCCAGCCGACTGGGGCTTAAAAGCGCGCTGGTCGGGCATGTGGGCGCAGACAAGAACGGAAGCGCGTGCCTTGAAGCCTTGAAGAAAGAGGGTGTCGCGACCGAATACGTGCGTACGCACGAAAATATCAAAACTAATTACCACTATGTGCTCCAGTATGAAGCCGAGCGCACCATCCTCATCAAGCACGAGAAATATCCGTACGAGCTTCCCGTGTTCGGCGAAGCGCCTCGGTGGTTTTACCTCACGTCGCTTCCAGCGCATGCTCTCGATTACCAGCTCGCAATCGCAAAGTACGCCCAGTCGAACGGCGTGAAGCTTGCGTTCCAACCGGGAACCTTCCAGATCGCGGCGGGGAAAGATGCGCTTGCGTCCGTGTACAAAGCGGCGGATATCTTTTTCTGCAACAAAGAGGAAGCCCAGAAAATCCTCGCAACGGACGAGAACGATATCAAGAAACTTCTCGCAGGCGCGCGCGCGCTCGGCCCCAAAATCGCCGTCATCACCGATGGCCGCAATGGCGCGTTCATGATGGACGATTCGGGATGCTGGTCCTCGCCCATGTATCCCGATCCGGCCCCTCCACAGAACAGGACTGGTGCGGGCGACGCGGCCGCTTCGACGATGATTGCGTACATCGCGATGGGATTTGAACCCAAAGACGCGCTTCAACGCGGTCTTATAAATTCCGCATCGGTCGTCCAGCATATTGGCGCGCAAGCCGGTCTTCTCACGAAAGATGAGCTAGAGCAATGGTTCGCGAAGCGCCCAGCGGATTTCCAAGTGAAATCCTTCTAGCGCCTTTTGTTTACTTACGGGCTAGCGCCTTTTTGACAGCATCGACGATGTGAGAAACGCCAAGTCCATAATGCTCGAGCAATTCTTTCGGCTCTCCTGATTGGCCGAATTGGTCTTGGACGCCTACGAATTCCATCGGTGTCGGGCATTTTTTTGCGAGTAGTTCCGCAATAGCGCCTCCCAGACCTCCGTTGATCTGGTGTTCTTCGACTGAAACCGCCGCTCCGGCATCGCGCGCGAGCGCAACTATCGTTTCTTCATCAAGCGGTTTTATGGTGTGCACATTCGTCACGGTCGTATTTATGCCCTGCCCCTCAAGCTCGCGCGCAGTCAGAAGTGCGTTGTGAAGAAGCGGGCCGGTCGCAAATATGGCGACTTTGGGTTTCTCGCTTTTCCACATGACGATCGCTTTTCCTATCGTAAACGGCGTCTCCGGCGTGGTCATGACAGGCGTTTTGTCGCGCGCAAAACGCAGATACACCGGCGTCCCTGTTTTTGCTGCCGCGACGGTAGCTTTCCTTCCCTCTTCCGCATCGCACGGCGAGATGACGAGAAAATGCGGAAGGACGCGCATGAGAGCTATGTCTTCAAGCGCCTGATGTGTCGCGCCGTCCGGCCCCGTAAGAAGGCCTGCATGCATGCCGCAGACTTTCACTGGCACGTTGTTGATGGCGATCGTCGTGCGTATCTGCTCCCAGTTCCTGCCGGGAGAGAACGTCGCATAAGAGGTTATGAACGGTATCTTCCCGTAATTCGCCATTCCCGCGCCGACGGTCGCGAGATTTTGCTCGGCAACGCCGACCTGGATGAACCGTTCGGGGAATGTTTTCTGAAAAGAATCGGCGCGGGTCGATTCCGCGAGGTCGGCGGTTAGAACGACGACGCGGTCGTCCGACTCCCCCGCTTCGACGGAACCTTTGCCGAATCCGTCGCGTGTCGGCGCCATGTCGGGCTTGTCGAAGATATTCGCTGCAAGTTTTGCGTCGGGGTTTATCATACGGCTTTTTTCAGCTCTTCCAGGAATACGTCTCTCTGCTTGTCTGCCGGTATCTTATCGGTCGGACCCTTGCCAGGCGGAGCCCCGTGCCATCGATAGTCATTTTCTATCTGCGGAATGCCTTTTCCGGGCGTCGTATGCGCGAGTATGAGCGTCGGTTTTTCCCGGATTGACTTCGACTCGTCGCACGCGGCAATGAATTGCGGAATGTTGTGACCGTCGATCTCTATCACGTGCCAATTGAAAGCCCTGTATTTGTCGCCCATCGGCTCAAGCGGCATCACATCTTCCGTGTTTCCGTCTATCTGAATGTTATTCCTGTCCATTATCCCAGTGAGATTAGTGAGCCGGTATTTCGCCGCGAACATCGCGGCCTCCCATGTATTCCCTTCTTCCTGCTCGCCGTCGGACATGGCGCAAAAGACGCGGAACGTCTTGCCGTCCATTCGCGCCGCGTAGGCATAGCCGGCCGCCTGCGAAAGGCCGCTTCCGAGAGGGCCAGATGTCGTCTCGAGTCCTGGCAAGCGCTCGCGCTCGGGATGTCCCTGCAAGCGCGAACCGAATTTCCGCAACGTGAGACACTCCTCAACCGGGAAGTACCCGGCATGTGCCATCGCGGCGTAGCGCACGGGCGTGATGTGACCGTTGGAGAGCATAAGCCGGTCGCGCTCCGGCCAATCCGGATTTTTCGGATCGTGTTTCAATACGTGAAAATAGAGCGCGGCGAAAATGTCCGCCATTCCAAGCGGCCCCGACGTATGCCCGCTTTTGGCGGCCGCGAGCATTTCAATAATAGTCTTCCGGATATCGTTCGCGTGCGATTCAAGCGCTCGCACTTCGGCATCCGTTAGTTCCATCGGCCCATTATACACAATGAAGCCAGGGCGGGATGGGGACAATTACGACACGAGCGAAACGAGCGCTTTCCTCACAACAGCGTCCGGGACCGGATGGGCGAACTGCCCGGCTTTTTTGTAGACACTGCCGATAGATTGGAGCAATACGTAATGCGATACGCCGGCGCGCGTCTTCTTATCCCTCTTCGTAGCCTCTAAAATTTTGTTTACCGGGTACCGACGGAGCGCTGCGGTAGAGATACCGAATTTTGCGAGCGTGTTGCGGACCTCTCGGAATTCAAGAGGGGAAAGCACGCCAAGCAACTCCGATATCTTTGACTCCACGAGCATTCCATAGCCCACCGCGTACCCATGAGGCAAGCGGTATCCGGAGAGTAATTCGAGAGCGTGCCCTATGGTGTGCCCGAAATTGAGCAAGCGTCGCTCGTTCTCCTCGCGCACATCCCGTTCCGTAACTCCGGTTTTAATTCTTGCCGAAGAATGGATTATCCGCAGAAGTACACCGGCAGTCCTCAACGGCTGGTCGAGATCAAGTTTAAGGGCAAGCGGAAATCCTTTTCCATCAGAAGTCAGAGAGGTTTTTACCGCTTCCATAAGACCGTTCACGATGGCACGGCGCGGCATCCCTCTAAGATACCGAAGATCCATGACGACCGCGCGGGGCTGCCAGAAAGCGCCAACGGTGTTTTTGCCGTACGGAGTATCAATGCCGACCTTCCCTCCTATGGAACTATCAACCATGGCCAAAAGAGTGGTCGGGACATTCACATATGGAACGCCGCGCAAATATGTCGCCGCGACAAATCCCGCCACATCCCCCACGACTCCTCCGCCCAATGCGATTATAAGAGTATCGCGCCCGAATCTCCGTTTTAGGAGCTCGTGTTGGAGAGCGGTGACCGTCTTTTGATTCTTGTGTCCCTCTCCCTGCGGGAAATGAATGAGTTCAACCGGCAGTCCCGATCTCCTGAGACTCTTCAAAAGGTCCTGACCCCATATTTTTCCCACATGGTTATCGGTAATAATGGCCAAGCGGCGCTCGCGCCCCTCGCGCCTCACGACTGCCAGGAGTTCCTTTTGAAGCCCGGAGCCTATCACGAGCGGATACTTCTCACTCTTTCGAGCTCCAGCCCATATCGTCTTAACATGAGTCCTAGTGTTCATGTGCGACATAGCGGAGCATTTCCTCTGTTGCTTCCCACCCAAGACAGGGGTCAGTGATGGACAAGCCCCCCTTATCGACGGTCTCCGAGGTGACTTTATCCACGTTTTGATTTCCTTCTTTGATAAAACTTTCTACCATAAAGCCCTTCACCAGATGGCGGCAGTCGTCGTGCACTTTCATGGTGGCCAATACTTCTTTCACGACAACCGGCTGGATCGTGCAGTCTTTCACGCCATTTACGATGCAGTTATCATGGCTCGCGTCTACGATTATCGCGGGGTTTTTTATTTTGTGTTTTTCGAACAGAGCTTTTGCCTTGTGCACATGTTCAACGCCGTAATTTGGACCAGAGGCGCCGCCGCGCAGAACCAAATGCGCATACGGATTTCCATGCGTCTCCACCTGGTAGCCGTCTATCACGGCATGATGCTTGTGCTGCGCGGAAACAATGCCGTTTATCGCCACTTCTATCGAGCCGGAAGTGCTGTTTTTCATTCCAACCGGACATTTGAGACCGGATGCAAAAATACGATGTTCCTGGTCCTCGACACTGCGCGCCCCGATAGCTATCCACGAAAGCAGTTCCGCGAAACCTTTCGAGTTGTGCGTGAAAAGCGCCTCGTCTGCTATCGGGAGGCCCATCTCTACGATCTTCACCATGAGTTCCCGGCAATACTCTATTCCGGCGCCGATGTCAGGCGGCTTATGCGGGTCAGGCTGATTTACCGGACCCATCCATCCTTTGATGGTGCGCGGCTTCTGAATGTATACGCGCATTACTATCTTCAATTTGTCCTTGAGTTCATCCGAGAGTTTCTTGAGGCGCTCGGCATACTCAAGGACCGCCGGAGTTGGCCATGCGGAACAAGGTCCGATAATAAATAGCAGCCGCTGGTCGCGACCGGAAAGAATGTCGCATATCTCCTTACGGTCTCGCGCGACATTTTTCTCCCCGCGAGAGGAAAGCGGATGGCGCCGTATGATCTCTTCGACTGTAGGTATTTTCTTTATTATGGTTACATTCATATTGTTTTTTTAGATTGTTCATTGTTTAGTTCCATTTTCAGGAACTGCGTATATAACTCGTTTCCTACATCTTTACCAAGCCACAGGCGCTCCTGCTCAAATGCTTGTGCGAGAAACATTGTAAGCCCGGAGATCGCCCTCGCTCCTCTAGATACTGCATCTTTCATAAGCGTTGTCTCAAGCGGAGTATAAACCAGATCAAACACCGATGCACCCGGACGGATGATTTCCTTCGGCGCGGGAGATGTGCCCGAATTCGGTGACATGCCTACCGGCGTTGCATTAACAATACAATCAAAAGGAACGCTTCCTAGTTCGTCCTCTTTGAGAGCAGTGCCGCCGAAACTTTCGACAAGCGATCTTGCTTTGTCGGCGGTGCGGTCGCAGACATGGATGCGCGCGGCGCTTTTTTTAAGATGATATGCGACCGCGCGCGCGGCGCCGCCCGCACCGAGTATCAGCACGTTCTTGTCGCGAAGTTCCACGTCCGAAAGAGCTGCCGCAATTCCCACCACATCAGTGTTGAATCCTTTGAGCTTGCCCTCGATATTGAGCACGGTGTTGACCGAGCCGATCTCTCGCGCCGTTGCGTCAACCTCATCGAGCAGTGGAAGTATGCTCTGCTTGTGCGGCAAAGTGACAGCCGTGAGGTGGATAGGCAAAGCGCGGATCGCTCCGACCATTTGTGATATATCCGCATTCTCGAAGGCGAGCATCACCGCGTCGATCTTTTCGCGCGCATATATTTCATTGTGCAGGAACGGGCTCAAGCTGTGCCTGACGGGATTACCGATAACGGCCGTGAGCTTAGTCAAAGCGGAGATAGCCATAGCTGTTCACTTCACAAGATGTTTGTGCAGGATTTCCACGGCCTCCAAATAGCCGGATTCCTTTTTCCCTGAGATCTGTGAGATGCAAGCCGGGGCGGTCACAGAGTTGCGCCTCCACGGTTCGCGCGATCCGATGTCGGAAAGATGCACCTCGACACAGGGCAGCCTGGAATCGACGAGGGCGTCGTGGAGCGCATAGCTGTAATGCGTTAAGGCGCCCGGATTTATGATGATGCCCGATGCCTTCGGGGCCTCTTTCTGAAGAAAATCTATGAGCGCGCCTTCATGATTCGATTGGAATGTTTTTATGTCGTAGCCTAGTTTCTTCGCGGATTCCCGCACGCCTGCCTCGATATCCGAGAGAGACCTCTCGCCATAATGCTTGTTATCGCGCGCGCCGAGACGGTTCAAATTCGGGCCATGGATGAGCAGGATCGCGGACATATGCCACACACTTTACTAGAGTATTGCAGATTCCGCGAGTATCTTGAGCCGGTTATATGCTGCTGCGGGATCATCGCTTTTTGTCAGAGCGGAACCTACGCCAAAGCGGCGCGCGCCGGCGTGCACTAAATCGGCAATATTAGATTCTGCAACTCCTCCATCCACGCTTATAAGAAGGTCCGGATACTGCGCGTGCAGTTCGGCGATACGTGTCGGCGCGCTTTTGTCATAAGCAATTCCTTGCGTCCCTATTGTCGCTATCGACATCATGTGGACAACGTCGCACGATAATATGAATGACCTGAGCGATTCAAGCGGCGTCGCCAAAAGGATCCCAAGCCCGACTTCTTGCGCGCCATTTTCGAGCCACGCATCAAATGTTCTCTGCACATCTTCTGGCGTGTCGAATGTCTCGACGTGTCCAATTACACGCTTTGCGCCGGAGCGGGCAAATTGAATGCCTACCTCACGTGAATTTGCCACCATCAAGTGAATTTCTGACTCCATACCGTCCATTTCCGGCAAAATAAATTCCCCCCACTTTCCCGGTTTCGTATATGGCCATGTAAATACGGGAGCAAAAACGCCGTCATCAATGTCTATATGGATTTTGGAAGAAAATCCGCGAATAGACGAGACGCACACGGCCACATCTATGTCTCTCATCGGCACGCACGTTGGAATGATCTCAATCATGGAAAAAATGATGTGCAATTTTTAATTTTTGATTTCAAATTAAATATCAACGTATCAATTTTAAAACATTAGAACATTTGGATATTATTTAAAAATCTGGAATTTAACATTTGTAATTTTAAACTTCGTCTATCTTCTTTATTCGCCGCGCGTGCCGCTTCTCCCCGGGAAAGCCCGTTTCAAGCCATTTTTTGACCACCTGCTTCGCTTCGTCGAGCGAGAGGAAGCGTCCGCCGAGGGAGAGTGCGTTCGCATTATTGTGCTCGCGGGTCGAACTTATCATATCAAGTTGTTTGCCGCTCATGTCTTTCTGCTCGCGTCCGGCGGGGCCGTAGTAGACCGCACAGCGCACGCCCTTGAAACGGTTCGCGGTCATCGCTTCCCCTTGCCCAGACGCGCCCGTGATGATCGCGCGGCTGTCGCGCCCCGCGAGGGAATCCTCCGAGAGCTTGCGTGCCGCGCACGCGATGATCTCCGGATAATCGTCGGCGGGATCATTTTCGAATGCGCCGCAATCTTCCGCGTCGTAGCCGAGCGTGCGCACGAACGCAATGAGTTCGTTCTTCAGTTCAAATCCCCCGTGGTCAGATGCGAAATAGATCTTCATACCTGTCGCAAAAGTTCAGCAACTTTTGCGACGTGCTGCACTAGCGTATGCGCGTATCCCATTTCGTTGTCGTACCACGCGAGCACCTTGACGAGCGTGCCGTCCGCAACGCGCGTCATCGATAGGTCCGCGATGGAACCGTACGGAAGCCCGAGAATGTCCGAGGATACGAGCGGCTCATCCGTGACGGCGAATACGCGTTTCCACCTATCCGTGAGCGCCGCCTTGCGGAGACAATCGTTGACCTCCTCCACCGAGGTCGGGCGTTTAGAAACGAACGTGACATCGGCTATCGAGCCGGAAGGAACGGGCACGCGCACCGCGATGCCGTCGAATTTGCCTTTGAAAGCCGGGTACACGAGCGCTGTGGCTTTTGCGGCGCCGGTTGACGACGGCCCCAGATTCACGGCTCCGGCGCGCCCGCGCCGAAAATCGTCCGGCGCAGTGCCATCGACTATTCCCTGCGAGGTCGTATATGCATGTGTCGTGTTCAGAAGTGCGCGCTCGATGCCGATTGCTTCATTCAGAATCCCGATCAAGGGCGCGACCGCGTTGGTGGTGCACGATGCATTCGAGGTGATGGCACTCGAGCCGAACGCTTCTTCATTGACGCCTATCATCACGGTCGCAACGCCGTCGCCTTTCGCGGGTGCCGATATCACTACGCGTTTCGCGCCCGCGTCGAGGTGCGCGCGCGCCTTGTCCGCGCTCGTGAAGAGCCCCGTAGATTCAACCACGATGTCAACGCTCATGTCGCGCCACGGCAGTTTCGAAGGATCGCGCTCCGCAAGCACCGGAATCTTTTTTCCGTCTACGACCAACTGTCCACTGTCCACTGTCACCTGTCCACTGAATCTTCCGTAAACCGTATCGTATTTGAGGAGGTATGCGAGATTGTCTGCGGGAGCCAAGTCGTTGACCGCGACGATCTCAAGCTCCTTGTTTCCGTGGGCTGCGCGGAAGAAACATCGCCCGATCCTCCCGAACCCGTTAATCGCGATTTTCGCCATATCACCGACTATATCACACTGGTCCGAAGGGCGACTGTGGAGAAATCAAATCTTATTCCTGCGATGAGCAAGGTCGGCGATGAGCAAGGTCGGACCTTGCTCAGATACGATATACTGTCGCAATGGGAAATCGAATCAATTTCGCTCAGAACGAAACGTATCATCTTTACAACCGTGGCACCGACAAGCGGAAAATTTTCAGCGCACGGAGCGACTACGAACGATTCACTGCTCTTTTGTATGTAGGAAATGGTACCGAACCTGTCAGACTGGAGAATCTGCGCCGAGGTGAGCAAGGTCCGACCTTGCTCAAACGGACGTTGGCAATTGATCGCGGTGATACTCTCGTCGACATACTCGCCTATTGCCTCATGCCCAATCATTTTCACCTGCTCGTGCGGGAAAAGACCGAGGGGAATATCAGCCTCTTCATGCAAAAACTTATGACTGCGTACACCATGTACTTCAACACAAAATATGATCGAGTGGGCACCCTTATGCAAGGGAAATTCAAGGCGTCGCACGCCGATACTGATCGGTACTTCAAATACCTGTTTTCATACATTCATCTTAACCCGGTTAAACTCATTGAGCCGACATGGAAAGAATCCGGGATCAAAGACAGAAGGGAGGCGAAGCAATATCTCATGAGATACCCGTACTCTAGTTATGTCGATTACGCGATAGGGACGCGGCCTGAAGGTGCGATCATCAGCAAGGAAGTCGCTCTCGAGTATGTTGAGCGACCGACGGATTTTGAAACTAGTATGGAAGATTGGCTTAAGAACCAAGACTGAGAATGCGTAGACCACGAAGAACCTCGGTGAACAGGAAAAGATGAGTAATGCCCTTGAGCAAGGCCTTGAGCAAGGTCCGACCTTGCTCAAGTTGACGAACTGAAATTCTATTACGGGGTGGTAGAGGTGGCGGTGCTTGTATCGGTGCTTGTCGCCGTGGTCGTATCGGTAGTCGTGATCGAGGTCGTGTCCGTGGTTGAGGTCGTCGTGTCAGTGCTCGTCGCCGTCTGCGAGGAGAACGGATCGGCCACGATGACGGTGCGGGTCGAGGTCGCGGTGCCGGCGGCGTTGGTCACCACATAATCAATGACGTGCGTGCCGGCGACCGAGGTGTCGAGCTGGATCAACTGCATCTCCACGCCATTGAGGAACGTGTGGATGCCGAGGTTGGTGTCTTCCGTGGTCGGGCCCGTGATGATGGCGCCCAGGTCGCCATATACGTCGCCGACCGTGAGATTAGCGGGGTTGTTGCCGTTGATAGAGATGATAGGGACAGAGCTTGCCGTTGACGGTTGGCTGTCGGCAGTAGAAGGAGACGAGCTCGCATTACTGTTATCTGTGATCTGTGAGATGTTAACCGTAGACTGTCCACTGACTACGTCCGCGCACGCGCCCGGAGTCGTCGTCGCAACGCCGTTCTCTATCGCGAAGCAATACGGTGCGTTGGTCGCTCTATCGTACATAGTAATGCCAGTCGGATGCTCGGCGGAGCCGACGGTAAGGTTGGTCGCGACGAGGTGCGTGGCGAAGAGGTCGGTGAAGTGCGCGATTCCCTGTTCGATGACGATACCCAGGGACTTGAGCATGTCCAGAATGAATGCGGTGATGGAATCCGGCGTCCACGATGATGTCGAGGTCGCGCTCGTGCTCGAGGCCGACATCAAGGCATCTATCTGCGCCTGCTGTTCCTGTATCGCTTTGACGAGGTACGGTGTGAGCCCTGCATAGTTGAGCGTGAGGTAGCCGTCGGGTGCTTCCGAAACGAGGTCGGGGTACACCTCCCGGACTTCCTGCGCGATGAGGCCTGTGTGCGTCGGGGAACTTGTGGCCTCTTTGTTCCAATTGTAAGTCACCGGGTTCAACTGCATCACCGCCACAAGACCCGACGATGCGGCGACTGGATTGATGTTCGCCTTGAGCCGGAGGTCGGAGGAGCATGAAAGCCCGCTCGTGCTCGGATCGATATAGCATGAGCCGGACGAGTTCTCGAAGTGTGCGACGCTCCCCGCAAATTCCGCATTCCCGACAGAGAGGAGCATGTCGGGACTGGTGGTGCCGATGCCGACGTTCCCGTTGCTCTGTATCTTGAATAGGCTCGATAGCGTACCCGCGGCGGTCGTGGAGGAAACGCTAAAGAGGTCATTTGGGGAGCCGAATGTGCCTGTGACATCCAATCTGGCGGCAGGCGTAGATGTTCCTATCCCAATATTCCCTTCGCCGGAGACGACGAACGAAGTTTTGCCGGACATATCGAGCGCGGCGAACGTGGAAGACGCCATGTCCGTTCCATTTATGGTCAGCTTAGCGGATGGGTTTTCCGTGCCGATGCCGACGTTGCCGCTTTCCGCGATCGTGAACGCCGACCCGGCGGTCTGGAAGCGCGCGGCGGTGAGGACGCCGGGGAGTGTAAGGTCGCCCCTTTCATCGAGCGACAATATCTGGTGGTTCAGCTGGTTCTTGAAGATGAGCGCCTGTGGTGAGACCTGACTCTCCGTGATGCGGAAATTGTTGGAGAATATCATATCGCCGAAGAACTGGTCGGTCCCCGCCCCGTCCCCGGAATTGAGAAGCAGAGAGGAAGCAGAGAGCGCGAGGCCGACTTTGTAGCTCGATGAGGTGGTCGAGAGCCCGCTCGCGCCGCTGAAGTAATACGTGGAGCCGGCGGTGAAGCCGGAGAGGCCGGAGACGATGCCGTTGGTGGCTATCGTTACCGTACCGCCCGCGCTCGCAGCCCCCGTGGCCATGCCGAGTACATTAGTGGTTGAGGATTTAGCCACAAGGGTATTGGCGTAGGTCGTGCTGCCATTCCGATACCCCACCGCGAAATGGGTGGAGTTGAGGGCGACAGCGGAGATATAGGTAGAGGCAACGGCATTGAGAACAGCCGCCGTTCCGGCAGTGATGGTCGTGCCGGAAACGGAAGAAACGATAGCATTGGCGAAGCCCGAACTTCCGTTATACACCACCGCGAAATGGGTGGAGTCGAGGGCGGCTGTGGAGGTATACGTAGAGTTGACGGCATTGAGAGCGACAGGGGTGCCGGCGGTGATGGTCGTGCCGGAAACGGAAGAGACCACGGCGCTGGCGAAAGTCGTACTAGTATTTCGATACCCCACCGCGAAGTGTGTGGAGTCGAGGGCGGCGGCGGAAATGTAGTCGGAGGCGTCGCTGTTGAGAGCTGTGAACGTTCCGGGAGTGATGGTAGTGCCGGCGGAGACGGTAGAAACGACGGCGTTAATGAAGGTCGTGCTGTCATTCCGGTATCCCACTACGAAGTGTGTGGAGTCGAGGGCGGCTGTGGAGGTCTGGATAGAGTCGCTGTCGTTGAGTGCGACGGAAGTACCAGGAGTGATGGTAGTGCCGGCGGAGACGGTAGAAACGACGGCGTTGACAAAGGTAGTAGAACTGTTCCGATATCCCACCGCGAAGTGTGTGGAGTCGAGGGCGGCGACGGAGGTGTGGGGGGATCCGACGGCATTCAGAGCGGTGGGTGTGCCAGCGGTGATGGTGGTGCCCGAGACTGTCGAGACGACGGCATTGGCGAAATTAGTGGAATTATTCTGGTACGCGACGACGAAATGAGTCGAGTCGAGGGCGGCGACAGAGACGTAAGAGGAAGCAACGGCATTCAGAGCGACGGGAGTGCCGAAAGTGATGGTCGTATTCGAGACCGTGCCGACGACGGCCTCGACAAAGGTGTTACCGCCCCTATAGGCGACCACAAAGTGTGTGGTGTCGAGGACAGCAGCGGAGACGTAGGTTGAACTGGTGGTACTCGCTACGGCGGGCGTGCCGATCTCTTGGTTCGTCTTGATCACATTGCCGTTGAAATACGAGACGATATCTCCCGCCGATATGTTCGAGCTTCCAGCATCGACCGTGAAATCCTTGGTGAGCTGCTTCAGCTTGGCGTCCAGGGAGCCATCGGCGTTCACCGAGAGGAGCGTCGCGCCGGTCGAGGACGCGACGACGAAGGGCGTCACATTCGTCGCCGCCTGCACGCCGAACGATGCCGCAAGCGTCGTCGTTCCTGTGCTGAGATTCCCGCCGTTCAGCCAGGAATTGCCGTTCCGGCTTAGGACGAGATTGCCGTCGGAAGAACTGATGCCGGTATCATTCATATACATTGAGCCGGTGCCGGTGCGCAATGTCCCTTTCACCCACAAATTACTTGCGACGGTCGAGGTGCCGCTCGTACCGTTGACGTCTAAGAAGCCGGCGATAGTGGTGGTGCCCGTGCCCCCGATAGTGAGCGTATTCGCGAGCGATACAGCGCCGTTGGGATTGATGGAGAGCGCCGCGGAGGTCGAGGTTGCGAGTGCGGTTGAAGTGGCGATGTAGAGTGAGTTGCCGGTACTACGGAGCGTCCATGCATTGCTGGTGGTAGTAGTGTCCACGAGTGCCAACTGAGGGCCGGTGGACGATGCGACGGTGAGCGCCCAGAAGGGTGTCGTGGTGCCTACTCCGACGAGGCCGCCCGGTGATAGGAGTATATTTCCTGTCGCAGACAATGTGGCGTTCCCGCCGGATTCCGTCAGCTTTACGGCTTCAGTTCCGCTATTTAAGTAAATACCGTTTATCCTCAAGCGCGTGGAATTTAAATCGAGCGATTCCGTACTATCAACGGTGATGCGGAAATTGCCTGTTCCCGCGATATTAGGGACAGCGGTTGAACCGGTAAACAGAGAATTGATGGTGCTCGTGAAATTACCCGCGCCCTTTACATCCAGCTTATATGCCGGATTCGCAATGCCGATTCCCACCAAACCATTCGGGTTGATAGTAAGAGCAGGAGTCGTGGAAGTGGCAGCGGCGGTCGAGGTGGCAATATAGAGAGTGTTGCCGGTACTACGGAGCGTCCATGCATTGCTGGTGGTAGTAGTGTCCACGAGTGCCAACTGGGGACCGGTGGACGATGCGACGGTGAGCGCCCAGAAGGGTGTCGTGGTGCCGACGCCGAGGAGGCCACTTGACGGCATAATGACAAGGTCTTCGCTTGTCCCGCCAACCCCGGTCAAAATCTCGTTATACCAGTGATTGAGCGCGTACGGTTTTATCTGAACGGAATCGAAACCGAAGTCGGCGCTTCGCACGATGAGACCGGTGTTGCCGACGACTTCCAGCTTCGCCTGCGGGCTCTCTGTTCCGATGCCGACGTTCCCGCTCCCGTCGATAGTGAACCGCGGACTTGTACCCACTGCCGTAGAAGACGCTATCTTGAACTTGTATCCGTCGGCAGTGTCGATGCCCATGGTCCACTGGCCCGAAGCCGCGGCGGAGAAGTTTAAGGACGGCGTGGTGGCGGAGTACAGGGTGAGAAGTTGGTTCGGCGTCGTCGTCCCGATGCCGACGTTGCCTGCGAAATAGTTCGTATCAGCTGATGCTGACTGGTAAATGCCGTAGCCAGTCCCCACACCGGTCTGCTTCTGCTGGTCAATATAGAGACCGTACGCCGTGGTGATTGCCGAGCCAGCACCAACTCCGGGTGCCACCGCATGGAAGGCGTACGCGTTTGCCAATGTGTATGCGGCTGTGGCGGACGTGACTTTGGAATAGACCCCTTGCAGAGAAGTGGTGACGTCTGAAGCTCCTGCCACATTGACCTGCAGTCCGTAGGAATCAACGTTGCCGGTAAGGATCCGGTTGGTAACGATCGCCTGATTGGCAGCCGGTGCCACGTTTATTCCCAAGCCGCCGGATTGGATGTAGACGTCACCCGACACATTCAGTCTTGTTGAAGGGCTCGCGGTGCCGATGCCGACGTTGCCGCTCGCCAAGACCGTCAGGAGGGTCGAGGTCGAAGTGCCGCCGGTGGTCGAGGCGATGGTAAAGAGCGGGGTGTTGGCGGGAGTGTTGAGGTTGTTGGAGATGGAGAGGAGCGAATACGGCGAAGTCGTCCCGATACCGAGATTGCCGTTGACCACTAACTTCTGACCGGTGAGCGAACCGGCCGTGCCGGAGAAGGTGCCGTAGAGGAGCGAGGAGGTCTTTTCGGTCGCGGAGTTGGTCTGGTCGACGTTGTTGACGTAGAAGGAGTCGGAGCCGGTATCATATTTACCGGCATAAGCTCCGAGGGCGATATTACCGGAGTCGCTGGTATCGTGACCTCTGCCCGCATAAAGTCCAATGAGTGTGTTATTGCTGCCCGTCTGAATATCGGAATCGACGTTGATAAGTACATTGCCGATGCCGGTGGAAACCAACGCGCCAGCCGCGTACCCTATCAATACATTTTGTTGACCATCAGTTACGGCTGCGCCTGCGGTATAGCCGATCGCCGTGTTGTATGCGCCCGTTCCAGAAAGGAGTTGCAACGCGTTCGTGCCGATGGCGATGTTCTCGTGCGTGACGGCATTTGCCGAGCCGAGCGCATCCCTGCCGATGGCGATGTTGTTCGCGCCGGTGGTGATGGTCGTCGCCGCGCCGTTACCGATGAACACGCCGTTCGTCGCGCTCGTGACGGCAAGCCCTGCGCTCGCACCGAATGCGATGGTCGTCGATGCCGACCCCCTCTGGCCGAGGAAGTGCCCCTCGACGTACAAGTCGGTGGAGGAGGCGGTGCCCTGTACCTCGAGCTTGAAGTTCGGGCTCGCGGTCCCGATGCCGACGTTGCCGGAGCCGGTAATTCGCATTGCTTCGCTCGGGAGCGTGGAACCGTCGGCAGTGTTGGTCGTATTAAATGCAATGTATCCCGTTCCCGACGTTCCGCTTCCAGAAGCAGAGGTGAGGAACACGCTCACTGATGGTATGGTCGAGGAGGCAAAAGTGCCTAACTGGGGGGAGCGGTTGGTGGCGATAGTTAAGTTCGAGGCACCAGCCGTGTCACTACGGCTCGTGAAGTAGGTAGGCACATTGCTGGAGCCGGAGAGCGCCATCTCGCCATACACGCTACTTGAGTTGTATACGTTAAGCTTGCTGGAAGGCGTCGAGGTCCCGATGCCGACATTGCCGGAAGTATCAATGCGAACCCTTTCAGAGTTGTTGGTATGAAATGCCAGCGGCAGAGATTGTACGGAACCAAAAGTAAGAGCTGACGCATTGCTACCCAATACCCATGCACTAGCGGATGTGTTGTCATAACCATAAACCTGACCCCAATTGTTTGATGACTCCAGTCTGACATATCCGCCAGCCCCGCTGCCTCCCCTTACCATCAATGCTCCTGTCGGCGTCGTAGTTCCTATGCCGATATTGCCCGAATTCATGATGACGAGCGCGCGGGTCCCGCCTTCCGTATCTGTCGCTCCGTTCACATCGAATTCGAAAGCGGGCACAGTCGCACTCGTGTCTTGATTGGTGAAGTAGAAGCCCTTCGAACCAAGACCTCCTATCCAGTGGGCCGAACCCCCGCGTTCATTGATGGTGAGGTATTGCGACGGGCTGCCATTTCTCGAAACGACGAGGCCGCCGAGCGAGTCGGAGCCGGTCGTATTCATCACTTCGAACGGTGATTGGGGTGCCTTGCCAATCCCCACTTTGCCATTCTGGTCGACGACGAGAATACTCTGATTCGTACTTGTGGCGATCTGGAACAAATTCTGTCCTGTCGTACCATTGAGGACCAAGTTTGCCGCAGGCGTTGTCGTCCCCACGCCCACATTCCCGCTACTCGTGATGCGCAGGGCTTCAGAGAGCGCACCGCTGTTCAATGTGGAGAAAGCGAGGTCGCCTTTGCCGGTGTTGAAGTTCTGCTGGAGGATGGAAGTAATGGCGGATGTCGTGGTGCCGGTGTTGTTGATGATGTCCTGGGTGCGGAAGGAGAGGCGACTTGCCGTCGATGTCGCGCTTGCGAGGTTGGAGAGGTAGAGCTGGTCTGCCGTCGCTCCGGAAGATGTGTTCACCACTTCGAGTTTCGTCTGGGGGGAGGTGGTGCCGATGCCCACTTTGCCTGCTTCTGTCAAAACTAAAGTATTTACTCCTCCAGTTTGCGTCCCTAAGTGCATATAGTCATTAGCGCTATTCCACCCTATTTCCGAATAAGCTCCAGCACCTGCACTATCTCCGATAACTAAGGCGGGATTACTGGCATCACTCGTCAACCAAATATCACCAAGATTGACCTGCAACTTCGCTCCTGGATTCTCCGTCCCAATGCCCACATTCCCGCTCCCTTGTTGGAGGACGAATTGCGAGGAACCGATCGTGAATCCCTGACCTGCCGCGATGGTGGTGGTGCCCGAGGTGTTGGTGAACTGGCCGAG
>Ga0209541_10003930_pt1 | contig 26827 bp, 28 predicted proteins | sample RifCSPlowO2_01_FD_184027 | JGI IMG/M metagenome (GOLD analysis project Ga0209541, IMG submission 184027) | Groundwater microbial communities from Rifle, Colorado - Rifle CSP2_plank lowO2_0.1 (SPAdes) (version 2) | ecosystem: Environmental > Aquatic > Deep subsurface > Groundwater | place... | reverse complement strand
TTTTAAATTTTTTAACATCATTAAATTCTACTGTGAAATGCACAAAAGAGGATATTGCAATAATAATTCCGACAACAGACATTAAGTCAAGATGCAATGCTCCAAGCTCATTATCTGCTATATATAAAAACCCAGCAAATAATGCCTGGATGAACAAGCCGTAGCAAAAAATAGAAAATAATATTTTCTTTTTTTCTTTTTTTCCCTTGAATAAAACAAAAGTTCCAATAGCAAAACTAAAAAATGCGCTTAATAAAGAGGGTAAAAATTGTTCAAATGCCATTTGATTTTGTTTTGAAATTAATATATATAAAATATTATCATCATTATTAAATGATTAAAAAACTTAATAAAAGGCATTGATAATTGATACTAAACAAGAGGGAAACTAATAATAATAAATGCGTTTTAAAATAGAAAAACAGGAAAATCCTAATCTGCAGAAATATTCTAAAGAAGATTTAGATACAGCATACAGGTTTGCTGAAAAAGCATATAAGGAATTTGGAGATTTTATTAAAGCAATAGTTCTGTTTGGATCCAAATCAAGAAAAGAAATAGGAGATATTGAAGGGATAAGAGATATTGATATTTTGATTGTTGTTGACGATACTGCGCTTTATCTAACCACTGAGGTCATTGAAACATACAGGGTTATCACAGAAAAGATTGCTTCTGAAACCTCAGACAGGCTGCATATAACAACACTGCAGTTTACCCATTTCTGGGATTATGCAAGAGCAGGAGACCCTTTAGCTATTAATATGTTAAGAGACGGCGTTCCATTATTAGATATTGGTTTTTTTGAGCCATTGCAGGTACTGTTAAAACAAGGTAAAATAAGGCCAACTCCAGAGTCTATATGGAGTTATTTAGGAAGAGCCTCTCCTACGATCTATAATTCAAAATGGCATTTGCTTCAGGCTGTTTTGGATTTATATTGGGCTGTTATTGATGCTGCGCATGCTGTCTTGATGGAATATGGGGAGATTCCGCCTTCTCCTGGCCAGGTAAGCAGTATTCTTAATGAGAAATTAGTCAAGAGAAAAATATTGGAAAGCAAATACGCAGCTACAATGGAAAAATTCTATAATCTGTCAAGAAAAATAATACACAGGGAAATAAAAGAGATTAAAGGAAAGGATTATGACGTTCTTCTTAAGGAAGCAGAAGCATTTGTCGAAAGGATCAGGGATTTGATTTTGAAGAAAAAATAATCCTATTTTTAAAGTATATTAAAAGCTAAATTTTTAAATATAAATAATACACAATATTTAAAAACCTCCTATTGTTTCTAACATTAATGGAAGCTGAAGATCATAGAATTGAAGATTTTAATTCAGGAAGAGAATTTAAAAGATTAGAAGATGAGATATCTGAAGAATATAAACGCTTAAATGGAATCATAAGTCTTTCGTCTAAACAAAGAGTTAAAATCCCTCCTGCATTAAAAGAAAAATATGAAAAATATATGTCTTTAGCCAGGCAGTATAACCTTCCTGAATCAGAGACTCAAGAAGTGGCAGGAATGTATAATGAAATGACTTATACATACTAATGATACTAATCTCAATTAGAACTTAAATTAAAACTTAATATAGCAAATTATTTAAACCAATATTTAACTTATTCTTCTTATGGAAAAGAAAATACTGGTAACAAGCGCACTGCCTTATGCAAACGGCCCCATACATATAGGCCATTTAGTAGAATACATACAGACTGATATATTTGTAAGGTTCTTGAAATTAATAGGCAAGGAGATAATATATATCTGCGCAGATGACAGCCATGGTACAGCAATTGAGATTAATGCAAAAAAAGAGAATACAACCCCTGAAAAATTCATTGCCAAATGGCTGGAAGAGCATCAGGATGACTTTAAAAATTTTCATATTCATTTTGACAATTATTATACAACCAATTCAAAGGAAAACAAGGAATATTCTGATTTTATCTTCAACAAATTAAAAGACAATGGCCATATCTATGAAAAAGAGATTGAATTAAATTACTGCGACAACTGCAGGAGATTTCTTCCAGACCGCTACATTAAGGGAAATTGTCCTAAGTGCAGGGCAGAAGACCAATACGGAGATGTTTGCGAGCAGTGCCATTCGACATACAAAACAACAGATTTAGTAAATCCCTATTGCGTTATCTGCAAATCCAAGCCAGTAAGGAAAAAATCAAGGCATTATTTCTTTAAATTAAGCGCATTCTCTAAAAAACTGAAAAAATGGCTTACAGAAAATAAGAATCTGCAGAGAGAAGTTGTCAATCATGTTATAAAATGGGTTGATGAGCTGGAAGACTGGGATATAACCAGAGACAGCCCTTATTTTGGCTTTAATATTCCGGGAGAGAAAGATAAGTATTATTATGTCTGGCTGGATGCTCCTATTGGATATATTTCTTCAACAAAGGATTATTGTAATAAACATAAGCTGAACATTGATGATTACTGGAAAAATGGAAGCGTAACCCATTTCATAGGAAAAGATATCATATATTTCCATTTCTTATTCTGGCCTGCAATGCTGATGGATGCTGGATTTACACTGCCAGAGAGCATAGTTGTGCACGGCTTTTTAACAGTAAACAAGGAAAAGATGTCAAAATCCAGGGGCACTTTTTTTACTGCAAAGGAATTTTTAAAAAGATATGATCCTGAATTCCTTAGATATTATTATTCTTCTAATTTAACCAATAAGATGGAAGATATTGACTTAAATCTTGATGATTTCATAGACAAGGTAAATAATGAGCTGATTGCAAACATTGCTAATTTTATCTACAGAGTCCTGTATTTTACAGTAAAGAACTTTAATGGAAAAATAACAGACAGCATAGATGATCTGCAGATCAAGTACGATGATGTCATAAATGATTATAACGTGCTTAATTTCAGGGAAGCAGTTAAAAAAATATTGGAAATATCTTCAAAAGGAAACAAATACTTCCAGGAGCATGAGCCGTGGAAATTAATAAATGACAGCAGGGAAGATACGCAGAAGATTGTTAACACATGCTTCAATCTAATCAAGGATTTAACTATTTTGTTAAAGCCAATCCTTCCTAAATTCACAGAAGAGATTGAAAAACAAATTAATCTGAAACTGGCAATTAAGGATTTAGGAAAGCCTGTTAAATCTCATAAGATTAAGGATGCAAAAATAATATTCCAGAAGATTGAAAAAAAAACAAAAGAAGAAGAAACAGTTCAAGACCCATTCTCAAAGCTAAACATTAAAGTTGCCAGGGTTATTGATGTAAAAGAGCATCCAAAAGCAGACAAACTATATGTAATGGACATTGACTTGGGGCAGGAAAAAAAAGTTATAGTCTCTGGATTAAGGGATTATTATACTAAAGAAGAACTGCTAAATAAAAATATCTGCGTCCTGGCTAATCTTGAAAAAGCAAAATTAAGGGGCATTGAAAGCAAAGGGATGCTGTTGGCAGCAGAGTCAAAAGGCGTATGCAAATTGTTATTGGCTCCGAACTCATCTCCTGGAGACCAGGTTTATATTGAAGGAATAATTCCATTAAACAAAGAAATTGACTATAAAACATTTTCAAAGATTAAATTAAAAACAAAAAAAAAAAAAGCTGTTTACAATGATAAAATACTTAGGACAGATAATGAAGAGGTGGTGGTAGATATAGAAGATGATGTTTTTATATCATAATGTCAGTTGAAAATATCCTTAAAATAATAAACCGCGAACCCAAGTCTTTTCTTATCACATATATTTTTAATGAGTATCCTATAACTTCATATGATGCAGAAAAAAAAATTATGGAATTTTTCTCTTTTGATCCTAAAAATAGAGAAGAAATCCTCTTATTCAGAAAAAAAGTTCCATCATTGTCTCATGGATCTATAGAAAATTTTATTGAAAGCTCCTTGAATTATGCTCTTGAAGAGGAAAATAAGAGATTCTATATCCCAAAAGATAAGTTATTTGTCCAGGATATTGCTGCTTTTTCACTGGGTTATTCTGCAAAAGAAAAAACATCAATGTTTGATATTTTAGGAGCAAACATCTCTTGTTATAATAATGCAAGAATTTTATCTTTTCTTGGCGCAAATAAAGACGTCAGTATAATTGATTTGATCAGCTCTTTGAATCTAAAATGGGGCAATAAAACAATGTATTTGGAAAGGCTTAGTAAGCATGGATATATAACCTTTGACAAATCTCCTATTAACTACAGCGCACACAGGTTCAACAAGACAACAAAAATAAATCTTACAGAAAAAGGTTTAGGATTTTTAGAGGAAGCGCTTAAACCAATATTTCATTATGAGTCATATCATCAGTATTTTATAGAAAACAGGCCTTCTTTTGATTCAGCTGAAAATGCCTTAGAGATTTATTTAGGGAATATGAACTATAAAAATGGAGATTATAGGAAAAAACAGATTATATCTCTATTAAAAACAAGACCAATGACTTATAGACTGATAAAAAAAAGGATAGGCATAGACAACATCCATCGTTATATCCATAGATTACGCAAAACACGCCGCATAAATGTTGATAGATCAAAAATTCCGCATATTCTAAGCTTAAATGCTTAAATTAGAAAACTTTTTATATTTCTGTTTTTGATTTCTGGTATAAATTGAAGATTACACATAAAAGAGGGTTTTTAATAGTTTTGATTATAGTTATTTTTATTTTGATTTCTTTTACAGCTTATAGCGCTTGTTATACCTATAAGCAGCTTGGGGATTCGGAATTTGAATGCTTTACTGCAGCAGAAAGCGCTTCTATTACAATAAATGGAAAACAATTTACTGTCCAGCCAGGGGATGAAAATAAGATATGCACTTATGAAGGGCAAGGCCAGCATTATAATTGTATTGACCTTAAGCAATCAGAATATTGCTGCCAGACATCAGCTGGGATAATAAGGATTTATGATACAGATATTTATGGAGCTGGCGAAGAAGCAGGATTTCCTCTTCAAAATGTTATTTGTTATGAAAATTATTATGCCACATCAACAGGATGCTCCTCTACTCCTCCGGTAATATGCAATACCTTTAAAAATATAGATTCATGCAAGATAAACAACTGCAGATGGTGCCCTTTAAACAACAAATGCCAGGATAACTGCATTTATTGTGCAACTGATTCATTGGAATATACAAGAGAAAGAGATAATGTCTGCGACAGAGCCTGTTCCAGTTATGTTCAACAAGGTACTTTAGGAGGAACATTTGCAGACGGCTGCTTAGATAATTATTGTTATTGGGCAGACAATAAATGCGATAAATCCTGCCCATATTGGTGGGAAGATAAAAACAATGACAATATATGTGAAAAAATAATATCTGAATCACAATGCCTGCAGCATACTGCAATAGATGCATGCAAATCAGATAACTGCAATTGGTGCTCAATAACAGATGAATGCAAATCATTATGTAGTAACTGTTATACTCAGACAGTTTCTGTAGATAAAGAATGCAATCTTCCTGAGTTTAATAAATGCAGCCCTGGAATGTGCAATGAAAATATCCCTGGTGTAAATAATAGTATTTATTATTGCAATGCAGAAGGCAGCAAATGGATAAATTTTCATAAAACATCGCACGAAGGCTCATTATGCAGTGATGGGATTGATAATGACTGTGACGGAAAAAAAGATAATGAAGACAGCGACTGCTTTCCAGACTGCAGCACTTTTGAAAATCTAGGCCAGAGATTTATTGGATGTCGTGATCTTCCTCCTGCTAATACTGAACTATTAAATGGAAGATGTGAGCAAGGGAATTGTTACAGATGTACAGGAGATTCAATCTTAATTGGAAATGATTGCATTCCGTCAAAAACAGACTGGAATAATAATCCAGGGGTATGCCGGGATGAAACAAGGTGTTATTGTAAATCAGATACATGCCCATCTGGATATTTTGATGATATGGTTCCTTCGATAAATGAAAATGGATTTTGTGTGAGCTCAGGCTCCTATAAAGATGACCATTACTGCCAGGATGGAAACTGGACAACAAGAACAAGATTTATAGCAGAAGCAATGCTGAATTTTGCAAAAAACAAAGATTATGTCTTATACTGCGATTCTTATGATTATGCCTTAACACAGCAAGGAAAGGAAAAAGTTGAGTTATTACAGCCGCAGGAAACAAGCAATTACTGCATCTTGAGATATGATGATAAAATTGCATTTGGAACAGCATTAAATGATGCTGGAAATTTTTTAGATAAAATCCTTATTTTATCAAGTGATAAATGCGATATCAGCAAAGAGTATATGGACAATGAAAATAAATTCCAGGAATGCAGCAGCGGCAATAAGGTATGGTATAATCCTGTTAATAAACTGATGATATATGATATAACTGGAATTAATTTATTGCCAGATTCAATTCCCGATTACACAATATACTACATAAAACAGATATTATCAACCTTGATTGATTTTCTTAGGGAAAAGGGCGAATCTTATGAAATTCCAACTGAGTTCAGCAAGATATACATAGAAAAAAAAAACAGCAGGACAATTTATGGAGTCTTCAATAACAACCCTTCTAATATGCAGATGTCTGTTGAGTATAATAATTTCCAGTCAGATTTATGCTCCTCCATACCTCTAAATCTAAGATCTTCTGTTGCATGCTACCGGGAATCAGGTAAAATAAGAATCATAACCAGAGATTCAGATAAATTCCAGTACTGGCAGGACTTTACATCAAAATTAAGGACAAGATGATGAAAATAACAAGAAAATTTAAAAACAGAACCTTAAAAAAAAAGAAAAAGAAAGGTCAAATTTCAATATTCATAATAATCGGGCTGATCATATTATTTACAGTGATAATACTGATTTACACTGCTAATATGAAATTAGCATTCCAGCCTTCTAAAGTTGTTCCCCAGGATGTTGAGCCTATAAGAAACTTAATTGAGCAGTGCATGGAAGATAAAGCCAGGCCTTTAATAAATCACATGATGTTTCATTCAGGCTATGCAGATCTAACCCTTTCTTTTAATTATTTTCCAGTTCTGCAAACTCCTTACTCCCTTCCTGAAGACAGGAATGAAATGGAAGGCTCATTAAAAAAAAAAATAGAAAGCAGCATTAAAGACTGCATTGACTTTACAGGATTCAAGCAGTTTAATATTGAGGAAAAACAATTAAGCCTGGCTGTAAATATAAATGATGAAGATGTTGCATTATCTATGGAATATCCCCTTGAAATAACAAACATTAAAACCAATGAAAAAACAAAGCTGCTTGATTTCAAAAAAAATATTCCAACAAAACTGGGAAAATTATCTGACCTGGCCAGGATGATCATGAACCAGGAAAACACGCAGACTTTTCTGGAAGAAATGACTTTAGACATTCTTAGGAGCAACAGCCCTGTTACATTTCCTTATGAAGGCATGGAGCTGACAACTGAAAACAGGAGATGGAGCATTAATAATGATTTAAAGCCAGCGATGAAAGAGATGCTAATGGCAAATCTTGACTGCATAACCTATCAGGGAACCTCTTCAGATAATCTTCTTGATTCCTGCTTAGAAGGAGATGTCGACCCTTCTTCATATTATCAGAAATTTTCTATTCCAGTAACAGCTGATTTAAAATACAAAGACACCAAAGTGATAATAAGCAATACATTTACACCAGACTGGGATTTCATAGAATTTTCCGTTGCCCCAAGCAAAGGAGATTCTGTTAATCCAATAAATCCATTGGCTAAGACATATAATCCAGTAGCCAGTATTATCGGAAAAGCATTTAAGCTGTATCATCACAGGTATAATATAAAATATCCTGTTCTTTTTAAGTTAGTCGAGGAAGAGGAAACATTTTATTTTGCAACTACATCCAATATAAATAATAATATTGCTGACAGGAAAGCAATCATGTTTTTTACCTCACCTTCTGTTAATTCAGATGATTTCTGCAATGAAAAAGAAAATGAATATACTGTAATAGCAGAGGATAATGGAAAAGCATTGGAAGGTGTTGATATAAAATTCAAGTGCGCCCAGTTTGAATGTGAAATAGGAAAAACAATGCCTGAATTAATGCCAGGAAGCGCAATTCCAGTATATGGCTCTGAACCAAAATTAAAAGAAAAATTTCCATTTTGCTACAATGGGGTATTAATTGCAAATAAACAAAATTATCTGGAATCAGTTAAAGTTGTTTCAGATGCTTCACCTGTAATCACTATTGAGATGACGCCAACAATATCTCTTGACTGTGATTTTAATGTCATAGACTCATTTCCAAGAAAATTAGAAGAAGGAGAGTCTGTTTTGGTAATGCTTTCAAATGAAGAGAATAGCTATGACCAGCAGATATATTATCCTTCTGAAACAGAAATTGAACTTTTATTAGGAGATTACACATATGATGTAGAGATTTATCTAACTAAAGATGAAAAATTAATAGGAGGATACAAAAAAAAAATAAATATAATGACTCGCGAGGGAGATAAAAAGATTACATTTGAAATTTTAGCAGATTCAGGAATAGAGACAGACGAGCAGTCAGTAGCCTTTTTTGTTGATATTGAAGAAAAATCAAAAAATTATGCTCCAAGGGTAACATGGTAAAAAAAAATATAATAATCATCATTGCAATGATTTTATTAATCCCATTTGCATTAGCTGATTTTATAAGCCTTGACAAAGAGCCTCCTTTAAAGACAAATGAGCAGAGATTATGCGTTTCCGGCCTTACCAATTCTGGAAACACTGTTAAATTTTATATTGACAGTAGCCAGCAGGATATAATCCTGAAAGACGGAACAAAACGCAGCGAATTAAAATTAACAGATGGAAATATTAATGATTTATGCATAAATCTTCATTCCGGGGCAAATAATGTTAAAATAATATCTAAAGGAGAATGGGCTGAGGCAGCAAAAGAGTTCATAACAGAATTTGACCAGTCCCCTCCTGGATTAAGCATAGATATTCCTGATTATATCAATAATAAATACCCAAAGTTTACAATAAAAATAGATGAACCTGGAACATTAATCATAACTGTAAATAATTTAGAGAGCAGAGTGAATGTTAATGCAGGAAACAGCGATATTGAATTAAATCTTAATGATAGGGAAAACACAATTAAAATAGAGACAGAAGATACAGCAGGAAATAAAGCTGTTGTTTTGGACAAGACAATAACAGTCCTTACAGGAAAACCAAGAGTAACAATTATCTCTGTTGATGACAAGCCTTATCTTTCAGACATGGACATCCAATTCCAGTATGTAAAAATAAATGGAACAACAAATCCCGGAATCACCATAAAAATATTCAATGTCTTTGACAGCGCATTTTACTATGACTCTTCTCTGGATAAAGTGCTTAAAGGAACTGAAGAATTCACAGAAGATGGAATGACAGAACAGACTGCCCAGTTAGATAAGAATGGAAACTTTGAGGAATATGTTGCTTTGCTTCCTGGGAAAAATACAATCTTTTTTCTTGCAACTGACCAGGCTGGAAACCAAAATACAATTGCAAGCAGTGTAAACAATGTTGAGAATGTTTTGACTGTTAATTACGAAAGCGGTGAAAACTGGCAGCTTACTGCAAATGCAATCCCGGTTAAAGTAAAATCAATAGACATTATTAAGAATGAGGTTTCTGTTATGGCTGAAATAAGGTTTTCTCCAAAAAATATGGATCCGTCAAAATTAAAAGATGTTACATTCTCAGTCAGCTCCAGGAGAGATCCCAATGCAGGAACCAATGATTTTAACCAGTATATAAGAATGAGCGGAAGCACATCAACTCCTTATTATAATAAGGAAAAAAAAACATATATTGTTTATCAGAATCTAATTTTCAATATTTTTCCAGGAAAAATAGAGGACATTCCAGATAAGATACATGCAATGTTTGATGGAAACATACATTTCTACATTGGAGATGTTGGAAAAACACAGTCATTAACAGAGAGCATCCCTATTGACTTATTGTTTTATGTTGAAGCAAACAAAGGCAAATACCTTAATCCTGAAAGAATGGAAAAAATGTCAAAAGCCCTTAAGGAAAGCCTGAATTTTATAGAGGATTCTGTTAAGACACTACAGTGGATATCATTAATAGATGCAGGCGCATGCGGAGTTATTAAATTAATAAATTATTTTAATATATTAACTACAAATAAAATGAAAAAAACAGAATATTTAGTATGCGACAGGGTTTTATGCAAAGATACAGCTCCCTCCTTAGAACAAATTGGTAAAGGCTATATCTCTCCAGGAGGATTGTATTACAGCCCTGGATTTCCTAATTATCATGAAACAGCATGCCTTCCTAATATAGAACCAGTAACCAACAGACTTAATCCTGTCTTTTCCCCTGTAAGAGTATATGACGATTTATGGTCAAGCACAAAATGCGTTTGCTTTACAGGAATGTTTGACAGTCTTAGAAATGTCTATTCAACATTAGCAGCACTGCAAAGCTGTCTTGATGAAGCTCAACTTGGAAACACAAATCCAGCTGAATGCGAAATAAAAATAGCGCAGGCTTCATGCGAACTGATTTTCTGGGGCATTGAAAAAAAATATATCCAGGACTATAGAGATCCTTATAACGTTAGGGTGGTTGGTGATGAAATCCCGATTATAGGAGATGTAAGTGAGTTAGGAAGCGTAAAAGATATGATTAACAAGATGAATAAGGTAAAACTGGAAAAATACGGATTTTATAAGGCGAAGACAGTGCTTCAAAAAGCCTGTGTAAATATTCTTTCACAGGACTGGAGCCATATTGAAGATGTTGCTGTACAGACAGGAATTGAATCACTGCCTTCTTTTGGAAGAACAATAGTAAACTCTTGGATAACAACATTGGAAGATAAGGATCTAGCGATAAAATATAATATCATTCCGGTAATCGCAGGGGTAAATGATCTTAGATGGGAATTAAAGTTTAAATGTGATCCATCCCAGGACAATGCTTACTTATGCCAGGGCTCTGACAGCAGCAGATATGCTTTAGATCTGGCATCTCTGGCATATAATCAAGGAACTGTTTATGGTTCTGGCTTTCCTACCCAGATACTTATTGAAGATAAAACATTAAAATACTGGTTTAATTCAGTTGAGCTTACTTTAACAGGTTATATAACCTCCCTTAGCGAGTCATTTGAGCAGAGGATTGAATCTAAAATCAAGCATACTGGCGAAGAAAAGCTAAAGGAATTATGTAAAAGCGAGGATTATAAAAACAGATATGAAATATGCAATTTATTGCCTGCTTCTTCTTTATCAGGAACAGTTTCATTAACCTGTGAAGGGAGTGGAGGAAATATATGCGAGGATAATCAAGAATGCTTAACAGGATTTATTCAATCTAAAGACTCAGACAGGTGCTGCAAATCACAATGTTATTAACTTATTAATATTTAGTTAATTGCCTTCATAAATCTCTTTTAATCTTTTTGATAATTCTTTTTTGCTTGGTCTTTTGTATACATCTAACTTATTTTCATAATTAGCTCTTTCATGAACAAACTGAGGTAAGTGAGGTATAACATCTTCTGGTTTTGCATCTCCAAATACTTCTTTATGGTCTTCTATCAATTTTTTAGCCATTCCTTTCTGTACATCATAATCCAAATTCTGGATTTCTGTAATTTTTGCCCTATTTACATGTGCAGTGTGATGTTCTTTATGAGAATCAATTAATACGTCTTTTGCTTCTTTTAATTTACCTTGCTGGATAGTGCCGATCAACTTTTGATAATTTTCATCTCCTATCTGAGTCATTAAAAATCCTAATTTTTCTTCTCTTGTTCCATACATACTTGTATCATATCCAAGTTGTTTATAGTAATGATCTGCTATGTCAGCAGCAACATCTTCTGGCTCTGGATTCTCTTTATCATATTTCTTAATTAATTTATCTAAATCTGGCTTTTCAACATTAGCTTTTTTAAAATGAGCTCCAATTTTATTCTGTTTAGATAATCTAAAATGAGCTATATATTCTTTTAATTTTTTTTCACCTTGATCATCTTCTGACATATCAAACACCTCGACTTATTATAATATAAAAAATAACCTTTTTAGATATAAACTTTTCTATTCATGATAAATCATAACCTTTATAAATATACTTTTAACCCAATCTGTATATGGCTAATAAAGAGAATAAAGGGCAGAAGGAAGTGAATAAAGAGCAGAAAGAAGCAGAGGAAAGGATAAATAAGCTGCCAAAAGAAGTCCAGCAGAAACTGAAATCAATTAAAAATAAATTAGACCAGTTCTCAAAACAGATTGTAAAAAAATTTGACAAATATATTATAGGAGTAGCTTTGCTTCCTCCTCCAAGGCAGATGCAGCAAATGCAGCAGCAGATGCCTGAAGAGAAGAAGGGAGAAAAAGAAGAGGAAGAAAAAAAAAAAAAAGACCAGAAAAAAATTCATGTTCTTGTTTTAGTGGATGATACAGACAGCCAGAAAATGACAAAAGATGAGCTAAAGACAAAGCTCTCTTCTATCATTGAAAATATCGCAAAGGATATCGATAAAAATTTAGTTCCCCAGACAATTATCTTAACAGAAATTTGGCAGTCATGCTATGACGGAAAATATGACCTGCTCCAATTAATCGCTTTATCTGCTCCTGTTTATGATATGGGAATGCTGTCAGCTGTAAAGATAGCAGAAATCCATAAAGCAATGATTGTCAAGAAATTTGAAAAATATATTATAAGCTATGTCTTAGCGGGCTCTTTGGTCCAGGGAAAATCAACAAAAACATCTGATATTGATGTTTGGGTTGTTGTTGATGACACAGATGTAAAAAAAATGACAAGAGCTGAATTAAAAGACAAGTTAAGAGCTATTATTATTGGAATGGGCATTGAAGCAGGAGAGATGACAGGAATAAAAAATAAATTAAACATCCAGGTGTATATATTAACAGACTTCTGGGACAGCCTTAAGGAGGCAAATCCTATAATCTTTACATTATTAAGGGATGGTGTTCCATTTTATGACAGGGGAATGTTCATGCCATGGAAACAATTATTGAAAATGGGAAAGATCAAGCCATCTACAGAAGCAATTGATATGTTTATGAGTTCAGGAGAGCAGATGATTGAAAGGGTTAAATTTAAGATAAAGGATATGGGTATGGAGGATATATTTTATGCCTTATTAACACCTTCCCAGGCTGCCTTAATGTTATATGGAATCCCTCCTCCTACTCCAAGAGAAACTCCAGAGCTGATGAGGGATGTTTTTGTAAAAAAAAATAAGTTGTTGGAAGAGAAATATGTCAAGATCCTTGAAGAGACAATTAATATCAGAAAATCAATTGAGCACGGCACTAAAAAGGAATTAACAGGAAATGAATTAGATACATTATTGAAAAATGCAGAGGATTATCTTAAAAGAATTAAAACATTATTTTCCGAGATTGAAAAAATAAAGGAAGAGGAAGATATTGTAAAAATATATGACACTGTTGTTACAATAATAAGGGATATTTTAAGGTTGGAAGGAGTGGAGAAGGTTTCTGACACAGAGATTGTAAAAATATTTGAGGATGAAATGATATCAAAAGGAAAGATTCCTGCAAATTTTTTAAGAATATTAAATGAATTAATCAAGGCAAAGAAAGACTATGATGCAGGAAAATTAACAAAAACAGAAGTAGAAAATGTAAAAAAAAACTCAAGGGCATTTATTAAATTCATGGTTGAGTATATCCAACGAAAAAGAGGAAGGGAGCTGGAAAAAACAAAGATAAGGGTGAAGCATGGAGATAAGTATGGAGAGGTTATCCTGCTTGGAAAAGAAGCCTTTATAATTCATGATATTGACCAGGAAGATAAATATATCTCCAAGGCTGAAATCAAGGGAGACGGTAGCCTAGGCCCTACAAAAAAAACCACTCTTGAAGAACTGGAAAAAGCATTAACAAAAATTGATATTCCTGAAAAATCCTTCATTAAAGAGCCTATCTTTGAAAATCTTAAGAACATCTTTGGCAAGGATGTTGAAATCTTAATAAATTACTAAAATTAATTTTTAAGATACAGGAACGATAGTGACTGTATTCTGATTAATTATTAAATTAAAATGTCAAGATATTTATACGTTTCAAATATTTCTAAAATAAAATAAAATAAAAAGAGCATTTTATCAACGGGACAAAAACAAAATCGAAAACTTTAAATACTGGTGTATACAATTAGATACATATGTATCAAAATAGAAACAACCAACTGGAAGTAATCTCTTTATTTAGAGGTGACTATAAAATAAGATTTTACTTAAGGGAAATAAGCAGGCTTTCAAAGATTCCTCTTAAAACTTGTCAGAATGTTTTAGCTTCTTTAGAAAAAAATAAAGTTATCAGAAGCAAAATAGAGGGGAAAAACAAATATTTTTCACTGAATCTTGAAAATATAAAAACCAAATTCCATTTATTGCAGGCTGAAATCTTCCAGACAGATATCTTCACTGAAAAATATCTTCAATTCAAGATTTTTTTAAAATCTCTTAAGACAACTGCTCCGATAATTGTTTTTGGAAGTTTTGCTAAATTTAAAGCAGGCAAAGATTCAGATTTAGATATAGCTGTTATTTCAGAAAAAGAATTAGAGCTTCCATTTCATCTGTTGCCATTCAAACCCCACATAGTTAATTTAACTGAGAAAACATTTCTAAAAGCGCTTAAAGAACAGGAAAATTTAATAAAAGAAATAGAAGAAAACCATATAATTCTGAATAATCATTCATTTTATGTAAATATAATATGGGAAAGATATGGAAATTAATAAATTGAAATGGTGTTTTAATATAAAAGATGGATTAAAAATAGTTGAGCCTAATGAAAGGCTATCAAAATCATATTTAGAGCAGGCTAAATCCTCTTTGCTCCGGGCTAAAAAAGATTTTGAAGACAAAGATATGCTCTGGGCAACTGTAACAATATATTATGCAGAATATTATGCCCCCTACTCTTTTCTTCAAAGAATTGGAATAAAATGCGAGAATCATTCCTGTTCAATTATCGCTGTAGAAATTCTTTTAGGAGAATATAAAATTAAAATAATTAATGAACATAAAGATAAAAGAATTGATGCTCAGTATTATATGAAAGTAGATCAAGAAAATAAAATTAAGACCATGCTCACAGAAGCACAAAACTTTATTTCAAATTTTGATGAATTAGTCTCCAACCTTTCTGATAAAGAGATAAAAGAATACAGAGATAAAATTTCTTCTTTTTAGAGGAGAGGAAGAGGAGGAAAAAAAAAAAAAAAACAAAAGAGGGACTCGTGCTTTGACACCTTTATATTTAGAAAGCGCAGTTTTATTTCTTCTTAATAATCCTCACAACCCCTTTATTGGCATCTACTTCTATTAAGTCCCCATCTTTAAGAATCTTTGTAGCTATATTTGTCCCAATTATGCATGGTTTTCCCATTTCTCTGCTGATAATAGCTGCATGACATAATATGCCGCCTTCATCAGTTACAAATGCAGATGCTTTTTCCATAGCTATAACAAAATCAGGAGTAGTCATAGAAGCAACTAAGATATCCCTTTTTTTTATTTTATTGAGTTGGTCTTTCCCAGATACAATTTTAGCTATTCCTCTTACCTTGCCAGGAGAAGCCATTGTTCCTTTTATTCAGTTATATCTTTATTTATCTGCTCTTTCATATGCTCTTCTTTATATTTTTCAAGTTCCTTTCCTGTTAAAGCAACAACTTTTTCCTGCGATCTAATAAAACCAAAACCTTTTCTTCTTGCTTCTATAACTTTCGAAAAATCTTTTTTATCTATAATAGCCTGTTCTATCTCATTGGAAAATAAATACCATAACTCTTCTAAATCTAGATTGATTCTTCTAGCTATTCCCTTGAATAATGGTCGTGCTAAAAAACCGTATTTTACAAACACGTCCATTCTATGTGTTCTGAAATAGACATATTTTTTTGTTATATCTATAAAATCTCTAAAGCCCTTGTCTGCTTTTATTTCTGAAAGCACTTCTTTAGTATCTTTCTTTACTTTTTCTGCATACTTATCTAACTCGTTTAATCTATTAATTAGGTTCTCTTTTAACATAGAATTTATTCTTTCAAATATTTCTTCTTCAGACCAAACATCTCCAAAAAATCCTCTTGTATTTATCCATCCAAACTCTTTAATATGTTTTTTAACATCTGTAACAATATCTCTACCTTTCTTCAGTTTGATAGCCATTTTAAGCATAGATCTTAACTCTTTAGTGCCTTCATTTTCCTTTTCAGAAGTCGTCAAAATATTAAAATATTCTCCAACCTTTCCTGGCTTGTATAACCTTATTCTCTCCTTAATAACCTCATCAGATAAATCCTCTATAACAATTGGAGCATAAAGGGCTGTTGATATATTCTTATACGCTCTTTTTAATTTATTTAATTCGTCAATTAATTTCTCTTTTGATATATTGGAATAATCTTTTTTTGATATGCCCAAAGAAATCTTTTCAAGTTCATTTATAAAAAGTTCCCATTTATCAATTAACGATTTTAAAAATCCTGCTCCTTGTTTTAAATAAAATTCTTTGACTATCCTGTTAGCCTCTTCAATTTCTTTTAGGATATATGCAACTTTCCACTCAATTGCCCTGTAATTATCAAAACCGAAATTAGCGTCTAATTTTTCTTTCATTACTTTCTTAATCTGACCCTGGGTAATAAATTCATCAAACAGGAGGCTAAGCTTCCTTTCAACTAAAAATTTCCAATCCATATAATTTAATAAATAAATGCGATATATAAAACTTATCCAAAACTCATATTTTAAATAGATTTTATTGTAACAGATCCTTAAATTAAAAAAATTTATATACTCTGCGGATATCCTTTGCTTAAAAGGGTGGTAATTTGAAAACAGGCATAAAAGTTTCTGACGCTATGACAGAGCAGCCTATTACTATTTCTAAGGATTTAACACTAAAAGAAGCAGCCCTGCTGATGCAGAAAAAACATGTCGGAGCTCTTATTATAAAAGAAAAAGGAAAGATTATGGGCATTATGACAGAGAAAGATATGGTAAGGAAAGCAATAGCAAAAGGAAAAGACCCATCTAAGACAAAAACAAAAGAAATAATGAACACAAGTGTTAATAAAATCCAGCCTGACGTTGATATTTTTGATGCCTTAAAAAAAATGAGTGATTTAAATATAAGGCACCTTCCTGTAGTTCAGGATAATAAAATGATTGGGCTACTAACCCTAAAGGATATTCTTAAAATAGAGCCTGATTTGTTTGATATTCTTGTTGAGAAATTCGAGTTAAGAGAAGAAGAAAGAAAGCCAATCTGTAAAATAGGAGAAAAAGAAGGGCTATGCAATACATGCGGAGAATATACAGAAAAGCTTTATAATAAAAATGGCGTCTTAGTCTGCAATAAATGCAGATAGATATCAGATATTTCTAAAAAAAAAAAAAAAAAAAATGGGCCTGAGGAGACTTTCATTCTTCAGATTTTGAACTCCTGACCTCCGCCAATTCAAGATAATTTCTTATCATGTCGAGGCGACGTCATAGCTTCCAGCGAGCAAATCTAGATTCACAGATTTGCAGGCCACTAGACCACAGGCCCATGTAGCTGCGATTACGAAGTAATCGCTCGCATTATAATAATAAAAAGCCTCTGACGAGGATTGAACTCGTGACCTTTACCTTACCAAGGTAACGCTCTTTAGTGAACTTAACCACTGAGCTACAGAGGCATAATAATTCTTTTATTTTATGGTGTTTTATAAATTTTATTGAAAATATAAAATATAATAAAATTTAAATATCCTTTCTTTTAGAATAATTGTATCAATGAAAGAAAGGTTAAAAAAAGAGCTGGAGTTAGCTTTGTTTGTATTTCTGCTTATTACTGTAACCTATATTGCTTTTTATTTCATAGATATTGTAAGGCACCCCTCAATTACAGGAATGGCAGTATATACCACTGAAACAAATTATAAAAATTATACCTTTACCAACTCATCTTTATATCTATTTAATGAATCCCTGATTAATTTAAGCAATGGGGCAAGGTTAAAACAAGTTTATTTTTATTATAATCTAACAAACCAAACAACAAATGAAACTATATCTCTGTTCAATATAACTTACCCTGAATCAGCAGTGATAGACACACTGGATTTTACCCCTTCTAATCTAAATTCATGGGGCATATTAAACAAAAATGAAATTTTAAATGATCAGAATATAATCTATTATTATTCAGTAGATTCCCAGAACTGGTCTTTGATTAATGATTTTAACCTAAGCAATATTTCCAGCGCAAAAATAAGCTTTAGAGTTAGTCTAATCAGCAATACCACAGAAACACCGTTCATTAATTACCTTACTCTGTTTTATTTGACAAATCTTTCCTGCATTGAAGACTGGCAGTGCACAGACTGGAGCAGTTGTTATGAGAATGGGACACAGGCAAGAACATGCGCTGACAATAATTTATGCGGAAGCGAAGATGATAAGCCTGTTGCTGTGCAATCATGCGCATATATCCCTATTTGTCAGCCTAATTGGACTAAACTATATCAGGAATGTTTGATTAATGATACCAGGCTGATGTATTATAATGATACCAGCCAATGCAATAATTACAGCAGTCTGCCTTCTGATAACAATACTTATATTAGTTGCGATTATTGTGTATCTAACTGGACTTGTTCTTCATACGGGAGTTGCATAGATGATGAAAAAGAATGCCTGGCTGTTGTTGATGAAAATAACTGCTATAACTTTAGTAATTCAACCTCGCATAATTATACAGGGGATTATTCTGAGTTTACAATAGAATGTAATGCTACTGAATCTTCTTCTGTTTCTGAAGGTGAAGGTGGAAGCGAAGAACCTGCAGCTTCTTCAGCAGAATCAGCTTCCAGCCAAGAAGCTAAATTAAGCTCTGAATGCAGTTATGACATTTCACTTGATCTGCCTTTTATATCACTTATTGAGCAGAAGTATTTTAAAGCAGATATTCACAATACAGGATGCAAATTAGATAAATTAAGCTTTTCCTTAAGCCCTGAGTTTAATGATATTTTAAAATTATCTGAATATGAAATAACTGATTTGGAAAAAGATACTTTCCATACTTTAAACCTTTCAACAAATCCTGTACTAACAAGAAACAAGCCTGATTTATTGATTCAGGGATTTGCAGCAAAGACAATACAAAAACAAATCAAGAATATAACTGGAAGTATAATAATCAAAGGAAATATAGGGGAAGAAATCAAAATTGACAAAGCAATACAAATCACCGCAGCAGTCATTTTATTTGATAAGATCGAACTGGAGAAGAAATCCCCTCTGTTTATACTCATTCTTTTAGGATTGTTAATTGCAATCACTATTGTTTACCTTACAACAAAATATAATTTTAGATTTAATATTAAATGATTTAAATTTAAATAATTTAAAGAACTTACTTTAATCCATACTTCTTCATAACATTTTCATAAACTTCATAATCTTTAGACTGCATAAATTTCCTTAACTCAAAATTTGGAATTTTTCCCATCATTTCATCAGCTATCTGCAGCGCCTTCCTGGTATCGTCTTCCATCTGTGTTTTATACAGCTCTATCTTTGTAAAGTTCTCTTCTTCTAAACTATCTTCTTCTTCTTTCCTTTTGAATAGGTTTGTCACAAAAGACAGAAATCCGATTTTCTTTTCTTCTTCATCTCCTAGTTCCTGCCTTAACTCTTCAGGTATGTTTTCTGTTTCTGATTTTGCTTCTTTAATCTCTTTAACCTCTTCCATGACTTCGCTGAATTCCGGCTTTGGCTCTATCTTTTCTTTTTTCCTCTTGCCAAAAATAGAGAACCTCGAATCTTCTGCTTCGTTTTTCCTAAGAAAACTAATATAGCTGTCCATTTCACTGTATATTTCTTTTCTTCTTTTGTCAAACATTTTACAGTTATAAAATATATATAATATAAAAATTTAACTATTAATCTCTATGAATTTATTGAATGACCTGTCATATTCTTTCTCAGCATCATCTGGAAAACAGCAGGCAGGCAGCTGGTTTTTATTTAAATGGTATGCAAGACATTCGCAGCAAATCCCCTTTCTAGGGCATCTTGGGTATGAGCAATTGCATTTTTTCAGGTTATTCTTTTTTTTGCAGTCGATATTGGCACCTCTGATTCAATTATCTCGCAGTATATCCCTTCTTTTTTAATTTCTTCTATATATCTATCTTTTTCTAAAATATTTCTTTCTAATTCACTTATATCTCTCTTCTTGTATACTTTTGAAAATTGTAGAATGCTATATTTGTTTTCTTTATCTATTACATCCAACTCCATATAGAGATTATATGCCTCTACTAAACTTTTTTGATAAAAGTATAATTTAATCTGTCTGCATTTTCCATTTCTTATCAAATGCACAGGCAGATTATACCAGGATTTCATTGTCTTTTTATTTATTAATATCATAATATCTATAACAATAAAAATATTTATATAATCAAAGATATACATCATGATAATGAATATAACTCAATGGCTTTTAAAAAAAAAAAATATAATAATCATCTCTTTTTTATTTATAATCCTTTTTTACCAGTTTTATGACTATAATCAAAAAGTAAATATTCTCAATAATAACATACTTTCTTTAAATGAAAAAATAAATGCCCAGGATGTTTTATTAAATAATAAAATATCTAATGTTGAGAATAATCTAAAGGAAAATAAGCAGGATTTGCTTAATCTTATACAGGCAACCCAGTCAGAAAACCAGCAGCAGTTAAATGAATTAAAAGAGAATGTTGAGGAAAGCATCCAGAGCATAAAGGTTGAGAGTGCTGACTTTTCAGCTATTGTCAATGATGTTCTGAAATCAGTTGTTAGTGTAATAACCAATCTTGGCCAGGGATCAGGTGTTTTTTTTAGGACATCTGGCTATATTGTAACAAACTACCATGTTATCAAAGACGCTTCAACAATCTATGTCTATACTTATGACAAGAAAACATACAATGTTGAGGTTATAGGATATGATTCAGAGAAAGATATTGCCCTGATTAAGATTAATGTTCAGTATCCTCATCTGCAGACAGAGGATTCAGACAATATCCAGGTTGGAGAGAGAGTTATAGCATTGGGAAATCCAGGCGGCCTGGATTTTTCAGTGACAGAAGGTATTGTAAGCGCTGTAAACAGGGTTGTCAGCAGCAATAATATTGGTTATGTACAAACAGATGTTCCTATATCCCCTGGAAACTCTGGAGGACCTTTGGTTAATAAAAGGGGTAAGATTATCGGCATTAACAATTTCAAGATATCAGGAGAGGGATTTGAAGGGCTTGGATTTGCAATTCCAAGCAATGTTATCAATGAAGCTGTCAATAAGATTATTGACTAGGATTATTTAACTTTAGAATAGAACTTTTTTAAAGTATAATTAGCAAAAAGTGATGCTGTTACATTATCTATACCATTATCTTGATTTTCTCCAATAACTCCTACCCTATCACCTTTTACAATAAATCTTTTATCTGGGACCAAATCTGATAAATCAATCATGTATATTTCATTTGTAGAATTAATAGGATAATCTCCATCTTCAGTCAATATAACCCTAATCTTATAAGAACCCTCTATTTCATCTATTTCTTCAATACTGCCTGTTATAAAAACCCTAATATTACTAACATCTTTTTCTCTTTCTTGTGCTAGATCAATTATTGATTTAGTAAATGTTTCTTCATTAATCTCCATTCATCCAGAAAATCTATCAATATTTAAAAATCTATCCCTTGAACCATCTTCTTGCTATCTCAGAAGCCCTGTTTAGGTCATCAATATGCGTAAATGTAACAACCCTTCTTTTAATATCATCTACAATCTCTATTTTTTTAAAAGCATCATACATTCCAACCACCCCATATATTATTAATTATAATTTTTTATTGCTTTATCCTGCTATTTATAGCCTTAACAGCCCTATCTCTTGTTTTTGCTTTTTTAAGACCTGCTGCTAACTGCCTGTCACCAATTACTTCTCTGACCCATTTTGCAAAATCATTTTTTTCCTTATTGACATGATACCTAAAAGCCTCATCATTCATTATCTTTAGTTCCTTTAATAATTCCCTAATGCTCTTTATAATATCCCCATTTATAATCCACAATGAGTTTTCTGGAGAGACATTTCTTAAATATTTTCTTGGATAAGGCTTTTTTACTTTAATCCTAAATCTTTTTCTTATCTTATCTTTTTTTTGCCTTCCTCTTCTTTTTATTATTCCTTTTTTTGTTCTTCTTTTTATTGTTGTATTTCTTCTTTTCTTTTTACTCATTACTCTAAACCACCCTTTTATTTTACTATTAAAGAATAATCTTTATTAATTTTTATATTAACTAAGCAGTGGGAAAGAGAACCTTTTTAGTTTATCCTATTTTATCCTACAATTAAATAATTACTTAATAATCCCGTATCCAATCAGCCTAAATCTATTGCCAATCATTCTAGAAATAGTTACTCTAGACCCTTTCTCAGCGCATATCGGCAGCTTTAATTTGCAGCTAATTGTCTTGCCTACTTTATTTACAATCCCTACTGTTGCAGCAGAATTAACATTCAGCATTAAATATTCATTTACTTTTAAGGGCTCTACTTTTAACTCTTCTTTTGCTCCAACAACCCTTTCTAACAAATGTATATCCAGATCTAAATCATATAATACTTCTGGTAATTTTCCAGGCAATCCAACTAATTTTCCTACTAATTTGTCTGATTTTACAATAGAAGGATCAAGTAATGTTAATACTCCTATCGAGCCGCCAGGAGTAGCTTCTTTTACAGAATGGCTGCCTGACATTATGCTTACTATCTTTGTATTTAATGACTTCCATACTTTCTGATTTTTTTTCATGACTTCATATCCCGGCCTTATTTCAATTTCATCTCCAATTTTTAATATTCCCCTTTTCATCGCTCCCCCAATAACACCGCCATTAATATTGTCAATATTTGTTCCAGGCTTGTTTATATCAAAACTTCTTGCAATAAACATCAAAGGATTTAATTGAATATTTCTTTCTGGAGTTGGGATATGTTTCTCAATTGCTTCTATTAGCACATCCATATTGATGTTGTGCTGCGCAGAAATCGGAATAATAGGAGCATCTTTAAATTTGGTATTTTTTAAAAATTCCCTGATTTCCTTATAATTTTTTAATGCATCTTCCTTGCTGACTAAATCAACCTTATTCTGAACAACAACAATATTATCAACTTCAGTAATCTCCAAAGCCATTAAATGCTCTCTTGTTTGAGGCTGGGGACAGGATTCATTTGCAGCAATCAATAATAAAGCTCCATCCATTATAGCTGCGCCGCTTAACATCGTCGCCATCAGACTTTCATGGCCAGGCGCATCAATAAAGCTAACCTTCCTGGTTATTTTTGTGTCTTTTCCTGGTTTAGTCGTATATTTCTTCAGCTTTTTGTCAAAATAGAATGTTGTGTCAGCATAACCTAGTCTTATTGTAATTCCTCTTTTTAATTCCTCAGAGTGGGTATCTGTCCACTTTCCTGATAATCTCTCTGTTAATGTTGTCTTTCCATGGTCAACATGGCCTATCAGGCCTATATTTATTTCTGGCTGGATTTCTTCTTCTTCTTTTTTCTCTGTTTTTTTTCTGGGCACTTATTCTTTTTCCTCCTTTTTAACTTCTTCTGCTTCTTTTTCTTTTTTTTTCTTCTTGACTTTTTCTTTTTTTTTCCCTTCCTTTTCTTTTTCTACTTCTTTCTGTTCTTCTTCAGGCCCTAATCTCTCTTTTCCTTCTTTAATTACTTTGAGATTTATCTGGCTTATTTTTGAATGAATTGTATTGCCGCAGACAGCCATTCTGTATCTTATCCCTCTTTTGGTTTTCTTCAAGCCTACTCCTTTTGTTATTAAAATTTTTTTTCTTCCTGTTCCTGTAACATCCCTTCTCATTGGAAAGCCGCAATGATCGCTTCCTCCTGAGATTAGGAATTCATACCCAGTTAAATCAATTGATTCTCCCTTTACAGCATCGCCTATCCTAAGCCCGAGAAATTTCCTTGAATTAGGATCTTTGACTTCTCTTTGATAGCTTCTTCCGTTCTTTGTTGAAATTACTAACTTAAAATCTACCATTATATCACCTTAGAAAAGATGATATAGAGCTATTTAAAAAGATTTTGATATAATCTACCTTAACTTTCTGCTGATATAAAATAATATTAATCCCAGAACTATATATGCTGCTGTTAAAAACCAAAGCTTTGTAATTTTTGAATTGATATATATTATGATTATAGGCTCTAATGCTTTATTGTATTTTGTTAAAATATTAATTAGAAAATCTTTTCCAAAAACAGTTGTTGCCAGGGAAATAACACCTGGAACAAGAGAGTAAAAAGCCAGGCTTCTGAATGTCCTGCTCAACTCCTCTTCTCTTGTTATGAATGTGCCTATCACTGCAATTGATAATAATATTACAGATATTATAAGAAAATTTAGAGAGCTGTATTTAACTGCCATCTCTTCTGGCAGATAAGTTGCAAGCAAAAATGGAATTATAAAAGATAATCCCAATACATAAAAAAAAGAAAAAATACGCCTTAGTATCCAGGAATATATCTTATTCATGTTAAATTTTAGAAATCAATAATATTTAAAATTATTTATTATGCACTTCCTGAATCGAACAAGAACAAGGAATCTTGTATACTGCCCTGTGCAGCGCTTTTTTTGCCAGAGCTAAATGCTCCCTATCAACTGAAAGTTCCATTAAAGTCTGCCCTTTTTTTACCTGTGCTGCTATACCAATAACTTTTCCAAAGCTAAGCTGCATACCAGTTGACATTCTGTCTGCTCCTGCGCCAGAAGCAAGAGGATTCTCTCTTAAATGATGATGCGGATATATCCTTATCTTAAAATAATAATCATTTTTTCCAAGATTTTTTTCCAGTAATCTGTTTGAAGTTTGTCTTGCAGATTCTATTGCATTCTGCCTTATCTGCAGAGAATCTTTTGTTATAAGATTTAAAGTATATTCAAATTTCTTTTTAGGATCTCCCATATCATATCTGACAACTATTGGGCTTGGGGTCATTCCAACAAAATTCATTTTCTTATATTTGGATTTTCTCGTATAAGGCCTTTCTAATCTTCTGTAACTGCATCCTTTTCTTATCCTTGCCATAACAAAATTGATTTTTAGGTTATTTAAAAAGCTTTTGGAATAATTAAAACAAAAAAGATAAATAGAAAAATTTAAATATGATATACCTTAAGGATTTATCAAAAAGAGGTGAAATAAATGAAGAAAGCTTCTTTAAGCTTATCAATTGAGTCTATTGTTATTTTAATTCTTGCTATAGTTGTCATGGCATTTACAATTCCTTTTATAACTGATCTGTTTGAAAAGACAAAAGGTGGCATTATAGGCCAGTTTCCTGAGGTGCAGATTTATGCAACAACCCAGGATCCAATAGGAATTGGAAATGAATTTTATATTAAACCAGGAGAAGAAAAAAAAATGACATTGCAGGTCTATAATAATAGAAATAATGCAGTTACAATAGGTACTGGTGCTATACAAATTACTTCTTGTTATCCTGGTGCAAAACCAGAGGTGTCTGCAGTTGAACAAGGCTTGCCTGCTTTAGCAGCTGGAGAAGCAACAAAAGTAAAATTAGTTATCACAGGTAAGACAGGAATGGAAAACAATGCAATATGTAAAATAGAAGTTGGAACTGGAGCTGAACCAATCAAACAATCATTTTTCCTTGTTACAAAATAAAAAAAAAATAAAAAAATAAAAATAAAAAAGGTGACATAATGAAAAAAAAATTATCTCCGCAGCAGGAATTTGAAATTATGAAAATAGTCCTGGATAAATTTCTATGGCTTGGAACAGCGCTGATTGGAATCGCATTGTATTTTATGCTTACTTTAAGGGATTTTGCAGCAAGAGTTGATTTGATGCTGGCAGGAATAATCATATTAGTAATTATCATTATCTTGCTTACAAAAGAATATAAAATCGTCAAATAGCTGTTTGATTATATAACCAAATCAAGAATCAGATTAATCCGCTTGCCAAATCTCTAAGGACTTTCTCAGGCTCTTTAGCTTTTACAACTCCGCTTGCCAGAAGAATTCCTTTTGCCCCTAATTCCAAGGCTATTTTAACATCTTCTTTAGTTTTGATTCCAGCTCCGCACAAAACAGGAACATTAAAAGGACTGACTTTATTTACAGTGTTTGTTATTAATTCTGGCTGCGCAGTTGAGACAGAAATATTCCCCCCTATTAAAGCAGGAGGCTCTACTGCTATAAAACTTGGCTTGAATTTAGCTATTTCAGCGCTTATCTCAGATGTTGGCGCGCAAGCAACAATCTCTAATCTATTTTTATTTTTATTAATAATATCTTTGATGATATCCAGACTTAACCTATGCTCAGAATGGTTCAATAAAGAGCCTACTGCGCCTGCTTCTTTAACTGCTTCTGCTAAAATATGCCCTGTAAACTGCCCATAATCAGCATTATCAATATGCTGGCTAAAAACAGGAATCTCAACACATTGAGATATTCTGTATATATCAACTGCCTGGACAGCTACTGCAATATTAGCAGAAGTATCTATGGCAACTTTCTCGCATATCTGGGCTAATTTCAATGCGTTCTTTCCAATTGATTCCTTATATGTCTTAAAATTGACTATTATCAATGGCGTTTTAAGCATATTTTATTATTTAAACAATTTA
>Ga0209541_10003929_pt1 | contig 26840 bp, 28 predicted proteins | sample RifCSPlowO2_01_FD_184027 | JGI IMG/M metagenome (GOLD analysis project Ga0209541, IMG submission 184027) | Groundwater microbial communities from Rifle, Colorado - Rifle CSP2_plank lowO2_0.1 (SPAdes) (version 2) | ecosystem: Environmental > Aquatic > Deep subsurface > Groundwater | place... | reverse complement strand
ATATGGCATTACCGACTCCCGCTCCTGTTCCTCCGGCGCTGCACGAACTGCCGCCGCCTTGACCGCTGATTTCTACCGCTCCACCGGCGCATCCTTTGCCGGTGACATTGATGGAGCCATTGGAGTTAATGGTAAAGTTAGTTGAGGTGGCTTGAAAATTAGTAGTAATACTTCCCGCTGTACTTGTGCCAATGGTGATATTACCGCCAAAATCAAAATATACAATATCAGTGCTGGTGGCAGAACTTATTGTCGCGCCAATAACCAAATTGCCAGTGCCCGTAACCGTCTCCCCATTTGTCATTGTTTTCGCGCCGGTAATATAACAAGTCGTGCTCGTGCTTCCCGAATCACAACTAAACGCCGCCTCCGCTCCCCGCGAAAAAACGAATAAACCAACAATGGCGATAAAAATAATTACGAATACTTTCAGGAATTTTTTATATCTTTGATTCATAATGATATGATTGTTTTTAGTTATTAGTTTTAGTCATATTTTTGGCTTGCTTTTTGTGTGGATAACGCTGTTGACATATTTTTCTAGTCTGCTATACTGACATTGTGATAACACTCTGGCGTGCCTTTGGGTAGCGCCAGATTTTTTTTATTTTTATTGTGAAATTTCATTTTTAAGTTTCCGTAAATCAATATATTTTGCCAAATCCAGTAATTCTTCGGCTACATGACCTCTAGTTGACATCACTATAATTCGCTTTCCCGCCCGCTTAATCCTGGTGATTGGGGTGTCAAAATCACTATCGCCGGATATCAAAATTGCCGTATCGTATTTGTCCTTGGTGTCCACCATTTCAAACGCCAGCTCAATATCAAGATTATTTTTCCATTTATAACCGCCTTGGCGTTTCTTAATTTTCTTTATAACTCTTGTGCGAACGATATAACTATTAATATCAAGCATATCTGTAAATTTTTTCTGGCCGATGTTAGATTCATCAACTCCTGTTAAATAAAGCATTTTACATCATCACCGCATTCTTTTTTAAAATATTTCATTAGTTTTTCATAAGAAATTCTCCACCCTAAAGTTCTCTGAGAGTAAAAAACATTCTCAGCGTCAATAAATACATATACTCTGCCTTTTATAAATTGCTTGATCATATTAATAACTTGCCGCCTCCGCTCCCCGCGCGCCCCACAGAAGCCCGACCGCCAGCACCCCCCTCCCCACGACATTCCTCAATCCTATCGCTGTCTGGTGGCCATAATTTGTCTCCCCCCGACCTTTGTTGTTTTTGTTATTCATAATTTTATTATAAATTTTCAGTTTTAAACTATTGAAGTCGGGCTTCCATAGTTCAAAACTGGAAACTTAAAGTTAATTCCTTTCTCGCTCTCGACCTTTAAAATTTTGCTGTTTTTCATATTTTCGCTTGTTTCTTTTTGTCGATGGCTATCACTGTCTGGCATCTATGGACAGCTTCTTTCCATACCTCTTGATTTCCGCTATTAAAGGCGATTCTTCCTTAGCAAACGAGCGCGTTGAATATCCGACCGGTTCTAAACGGCTGTCAATGCCAATCGTTTTTTTAAACAAATACTGGCCTTCTTCTATTTCATCCTTTCCAAAATCCGGAGAAATAACGCATAAATCTATATCGCTGTCCGCTTTTGCCTTCCCTTTTGCGTATGATCCAAACAAAAATGCGTCGGAAATTCTCACATCTCTGCCAACAACGACTAGATATCGCGCGACAATTCGCTCCAGCTCTTCCATTTCTAGTTTTTTTCTAATTGATCTCTTATCCATAAATATAATTCTTTCGCTATTATAAAATATTTCTCGGTATATTCTTTCGTGCACTTTTTGTGAAATTTTGATAAATAATCGTCATACCGCGCCTTGAGGTTAAACTCGGTAATTTCCGCCAATCTTTCCATTTGTTCTCTTGAAAACGGCAAGTCGCCAAGTTCCGCAAGTCGTAAAAGATTATGTCCGTACGGCGCGTGATCTTTTGTGATTTTTACAATTTGAGCTTTCAGCAATTTTTCAATCGCTTGATGGGACATAAACAGACAATATGGATACCTACCGGAATTGAAAAGTGATCCAGCTGTTTCAAGATCATAGGCAGAGTGATATTCCCAATATTCAATTATTTGCTTTGCGTCAATATTCATATTTCATTGTATTATCCTGTGTATTATCTATTCGCCGCCTCCGCTCCACGCGCGCCCCACAAAAACCCGACCGCCAGCACCCCCATCACCACCCCCGTCATCACCACCCCCCTCCCCACGACATTCCTCAATCCTATCGCTGTCTGGTGGCCATATTTTATCTCCCCTTCTTTCTCCTGGCTTCCTGATACAAACGCAAAGCTTCGCGGATCAATTCGCTTTTACTCTTCTCCTCTTTTTTCGCCATCTGCCCTATTTCCTTTTCCATTTTCGGCGGCAATGATATTGTCCAGACTTTTCTTTGCACGGACATATGTATTACAATGTATTACAATGTAACGCCTTTCTTTGTATTACTTTATATTATACCCTAATAAGGAAAAATAAGGAAATAGGGAAGTTGTGGATAACTTCCTTATTATTTCCTTATTCATTTCCCTATTATTTCCTTATTATTTAGAGTATGTTGATGTTTTCTATGTGAGAAATGTCCGGCGGAAAACCGCCTGAACTAAAAACAACAACGATGGCGTCTATTTGCCATCGTTGTTCTTGAGAGATATTTTTATGGTTTAAGTAAATTTGAACCGTTTTGATGAATTTCCTTATCTTCTCGCGCGTTAAATTTTCCACCGGACTGATCACGTTTTCCTCATTATTTCCGCTTTTTACCTCAATAAAATGAATTGTTCCTCTATATTTCGCGATAATGTCTATTTCCCCGAACTTTGTATTGTAATTGCGCTCTATTACTGAATATCCTTTTGAGATGAGATGCTCGCAAGCGATTTCTTCGCCTTTATTCCCCAATTGGCGTTTTGGAGTGATCATAATTATGGTGGACCACGTTAAAAAATTTACAAAATAGGCAGTATTATGATAATAATATATGTCATGACAATAAATTAAGTCATTTTCTACAAATTTATTTGCATATTTTCTAACGGGGTGGACCTACCGGGAATTGAACCCGGACCTCGGCAACTTGCCCGCCTAAATTTTGTGGACTCACCGGGAATTGAACCCGGACCTCGGCAATGCGAATGCCGCGTAATACCGTTTTACTATGAGCCCATTAAGTCCACAAAACTTGGGCGGGTGCACGAATGCCGCGTAATACCGTTTTACTATGAGCCCATTAAGTCCACAAAACTTGGGCGGGTGCACGAATGCCACGTAATACCGTTTTACTATAGGTCCTTATTTTGTTTTTAGTACTAATTCCTAACTATCTTTGATATAGAATCTATTTTTACATTATCACTTCATTTTTGTCATTCCCGCGAAAGCGGGAATCCAGGATTTATAGGAATCTACTGGATTCCCAGTCAAGCTGGGAATGACACCATAATTCGTTCAGTCTTGTACGTTCGCACTGGTGCGCTCAATACTTCCCTCACCTACATTCAGTCGGGCTGCTGGGAATTGAACCCAGTCTACACGCACCCGAAGCGTGCGTACTACCGGTATACGACAGCCCGATAAAAACAATGAAGATCAACAACCCGAAACAAAAATATAATATCTATGCGCCTTTTCCGGAAATGTTAACAATTCCCGATTATACGCATAAATCCTAATGTTTGCAATAGTAGTAGAAAATCTGCCCTTGTTTGTCATCCTGAAGGCAAAGCCTGAAGGATCTCTGAGATTCTTCGGTCGTAAACTCCCTGTTTGTCCAAGAGCGAAGCGATTGGCTAACAAACAGCAGTCCAGCGAGGCTTTTGCCGAGTCGTGGCTCCCTCAGAATGACAGAAAGTGGCATCATTAAACTCTAAACTTTTTGCGTTCTTCCGATTCTAGGAGTTGAATACGCTCTTCGCCCTTCTTTATCATTTCCGCTATCTCGGTAATTGACAGTTTATCCAGTTCCAACGCCAGTTTTTCCAAATATTCCCGTTCATTCAGTTTCGGGTCGTCCAAAACCTCGGAAAATAAGGCGTTCAATATTATACCCACTTTCGGCCCCGGCTGAATACTTAATATATTCATCACGTCATTTCCATTGATTTTCAGCATTTTTACGGAAATAGGGTCTTTTGACACTTTACCCACCATATACCGGAAATGACGCAATTTATACGGCTCGGCTTTAGGCACGCCTGACCCGATCCTGTCCGCAAGTCTCACATTTATCAAGTCGTCCATATTCTCAATACCCACATTCTTAATCAGCCGTCTCACGGACGATGGCGTAACCTCGTCTACATTGTAGTAAAACAGGTGATAACGCACTAATAATGAGACTTTAACTATATCTTCATTAGGGAATTTAAGTCGTCGCATTATCTTTTCCGTCATTTTCGCGCCAATGACGTCGTGGCTGTAAAAAGTGGAATCAGGGCCTTCACCTCGCTTAGAGCGCGGTTTGCCCACATCGTGAAATAGGGAAGCAAGGCGCACGGCTAAACTAAGCTTATTTTCCGCGGTATATCTTAAAGCGCGCAGATTATGCTCATAAACCGTGTAAATATGGTGTTTATTCTGCCCGACGCCATATCCTTCCATCACTTCCGGCAAAATTATGGAAAGAATTCCGGTTTCGCGCAAAAGCTCAACGCCTTCGGCGGTGCGATCACTCATTATTATTTTTATGAATTCATCTCTGATTCGCTCTCCCGAGATAAAGGAAATTTCCTTATTCATTTCCTTAATCGCCTCCAACGTTTCCTTATTAATAAGGAAATTCAGTTGCGTGGCGAAACGCACCGCGCGCAGAAGGCGCAGAGCATCCTCGCTGAATCTCTTTTTTGGATCGCCCACCGCGCGGATGATTTTATTTTTTAAATCATCCTGGCCTCCGAATGGATCGATAATTTTATATCTGTCATTCTGAGCTATAAGCGAAGAATCTCTGGATCCTTCGCTGCGCTCAGGATGACAAACAGAGACCTGCTCTGGATGACGAGCGGAAATTTGCTCAGGATGACAAAAGACATCCAACGCCATCGCGTTTATCGTAAAATCTCGCCGCGCCAAATCTTCTTTTAGATTAGCGGTGAATTTAACGCTGTCCGGGTGGCGCTTGTCCGAATATTTTTCGTCAACACGGTAAGTGGTTATCTGGATTTTCATCTCATCCGCCAAAACCGTCACCGTGCCGAATTTATTTTCATAAAAACTTTTGGGAAACACTTTCTGTATCTCTTCCGGCTGGGCGTTGGTGGCGATATCCCAATCTTCCGGCTCTCGCCCCAGCAAAAAGTCGCGCGCGCATCCGCCGACAGCGTAGGCCTCAAAGCTGGCGGTTTTTAATTTATTTATAATATTAATAATGGTTAGAGGAATAGTCACAATGTTGAAATAACATTGTTAAATTGTTGAATTGATAAATTGTTAGAATGACTTTTTTTGTCATCCCCGCGAAAGCGGGGATCCAGGCCATAGATTGTAATACTGGATTCCCGCTTTCGCGGGAATGACAGATTGGAGGCGAGCAATAACAATTCAACCATTTAGCAATTTAACAATTGTATTTGTGCTCTCGGCAGGAATCGAATCCCGATTTATCGGGACCGGCGACTTATCTTCACCCGCCAATCTTTTATGCTATGTGCGCCCATGAGGAATTGAACCTCAATCTCAGCCTTCGCAGGGCTACGCTCTGTCCGTTGAGCTATGGGCGCATAAAAAAGATAGGTGGGCAAGTTGATCGACGAGAGCTCGTGCCGCATTGTAGCACGAAAAACCAGAAAAAGGGAAGTGTTTCTTCTGTATGACATTGTCATACACAGGAAAATCAAAATTCAAAAATCAAAGTGTAAAATTTTGGTATTCCGACCTGGTCGGAATGATTTTTACATTTTGCATTGTCATTTTACCCGCCTGCCAATGCCTGTCAGAGAAGCATAGCCGACAATACTGATATAATCATTACTCGGAAAAAACGGCGTCGCTTAGTGTTAGGCTTATGGCGGGCAGGCATTTTGATATTTGCATTTTACATTTGGCTCAGTTAACCGGGATTATTCCCAGCTTCATAGCGAATGTGTTATAATTCATTTTACGATGCCCAAACTCACTTTACCGAGAAAAGTCATATTGCTTTTTGCTTTGTCGGCCGCCACGGCGGCGATCGGGATTATTTTTTGCGAGCGGGTTGAAATCCTTTTGCCGGCGATTTTGCTCGTGTTCCTCAATTTCGGTTTCGCCGTGAAAATGCTTCTCAAAGCGATGAAAGATTTCAACGAGGCAATTGCCGTCATCCGCAAGATCAGCTACGGCGATTACAGCGCGAAGATTGATACGACCCGCAACAAAGAGCTGGAGGTGGTGGAAGTGATGGCTAAAAAGCTGAAAGACCACGACCTCCATCTTTCCCAGCGCGCCTACCAAACGGCGATGTTGAAAGAGTTGTCTGAGCGGATCAGCACATCGCTGGACGCGCGCGACGCGATGGAAATTATTTCGGGCTCTTTAAGCAAAGTTGTTTCTTACAGCACCGTTTCCTACGTCACTTTTGAAAAAGACGGTCAAATCATTTTCAAATGCCATCTGGAGGAGTCGGTCAGCCGATCTTTCACCGAGGAAGTGAAAAAGAAAATGCTGGACGCTTTCCGCGCCCTATCCGACGCGCCCATTGCCGACGACAACATCAAAACGGTTTATTTCGGCACGATCTTTGACGAAAGCGCGCGCGATCCGGTGCGTTCTTTTTTTAACCTGCCGATGATCATAGGTGGCAAGCTGGTCGGACTGATCAATGTTGCCTCCACCAAACCGGGGCTCTACACCGAACAGGAAGTCGCTATTTTATATGTCATCATAGAACAAGCCGGTTCCACCATCACCAAGATCCGATCCGTGCTGGCCGAGGAAATGGGCAAGATTAATTCTATGCTCGCCGCCGTCAACGAGGGTTTGATTATGGTCGCGCGGGAAGGGGACTTACTAGTCATCAATAAAGAAGCTGAAAGATTTTTGAATATCTCCGGCAAAGAAAATATTTCCACCTTTGACGTGATCCACGCGCTTTACGGCATATTTGATTTTCGCGGAGCGATGGACCAGGTTTTGAGCTCCGGCAAAACGGAAACATTTCCTAAAATCAAAGTCGGCGGAAAGCACTACAAAATAAGCGCGAGCCCGGTAAAAAACAACCAGGATGAAAAACACGCCGTGGTTTTTGTTTTCTCGGACGTCACCCAGGAAGAGGAGATTGACGAAATGAAATCGGAATTCATCTCCACTACTTCGCACCAGCTCCGCACGCCGCTTTCTTCTATGAAGTGGTTTTTGGAAATGATGATCAACGGCGACACGGGCGCGCTTAACGACAAGCAGAAAGAAGTGGTCGCCGATATTTACAACTCCAACGAGCGCATCATCGCTCTGGTCAACGATCTTCTGGATGTGTCGCGCATAGAGTCCGGCAAAATGCGCCCCGAGCCGACGCCGACCAATCTGGTTGAATTCATCACCAGCATGCTCGTGGATCTCAAAGCGCAGTTTGCCAAACATTCCCAGGAATTTGTATTTGAACACCCCGAGGCTTTGCCGCGCATTCCGGTTGATCCGAAACTGATCTGGCAAATATTGCAAAATCTGCTTTCCAACGCCTCTAAATACACGCCGGAAAAAGGAAAGATCACTCTCGCGCTTTCACTGGAGCCGGAAAATATTTTGGTGAAGGTGGCGGACAACGGGCTTGGGATCCCGGAATTCCAGAAGCATCGCTTGTTTGAAAAATTCTTCCGGGCGGACAATGTCAACAAGTCTGATGGCACCGGGCTCGGGCTTTACATATCGCGTAAAATCGTAGAGACCTCTGGCGGAAAGCTTTGGTTTGAGTCAACTGAAGGCAAAGGATCAACATTTTATTTCACAATTCCCGTAGCGGGAAATAAAAACGCAAAGGTCGAGCAAGTTTGAAAAATATATTTGAATTACGAAACCTACCCTTCTTACTTTTTCTGTCATCCCCGCGAAAGCGGGGATCCAGACTGGATTCCCGTTTCCACGGGAATGACAAAGAGGGCATTAGGATAATAAAATAAATACAACATAAAATGGCTCTTATGGGAGATTACAAAAAATCAATAACGGAAATCATTAAAAAACAAATGGACATTCTTGGGCCGGCGGCAGCGCTTTCCATAGCGCAGAAAGTGTCGGCCGTGAAAGTCTCGCCGACCGGCGAAGTAATGGAAATCATCGGCGATCCCAAATCAGCGCTGGAACAGGTCGCCGAAGCGTACATCGCTTTTTCCGGTGAAATATCAAAAATGATCTTAAAATCGGTGATAAAAGCTTACCCCGACATTACGATCAATCATTTATAATTAATATATTAGATATGGAATTTGAATTTATCGTGGAAATATTCAACGCGGCGCTGGGTGTCGTGGCGGTTATACTGGCTATCAGCGTGATGGCCAAAGTCAGAGGCGGAGCGCTGGAATCGGTCTGGAAGCTGGTCAGCGTGTCCGCGGTGTTTTTCGGCTTGCTGGAAGTCACCGGCCTGTTGGCGGTCAGCGAACTAGGGCTCAATATCCCGAACATTGAAGCAATACGCGAGGTACTGGAATTTTTAGCCATCGCAACGCTCGCTTTCTCCCTGATTAAAGCAAAAAAAGCATTCACGCTATAATGTTTAGAGTCCCGGTCTCTAAACATATTGGCAATACCGGTTTTACCGTCGGTATTTTTTCTTTTGTTTAAGCCGCACCTCGCTTTTTCTGTGTCATTCCCAGCTTGACTGGGAATCCAGTATGGTACGGCAAGCCCTGGATTCCCGCTTTCGCGGGAATGACAAAAAGGTTAATTTCGTAATCCAAAGCCATTCATAGCATTGCCCATTTGCTTGTGGATATGATAATATAGTATAATATGGAAAACGCGAAACAGAACGTGAAAGTGCTCATCGTTGAAGACGATGTGATGCTTAATAAAATATATCAGACCAAGCTGGGCATTGTCGGATATAAAGTGTTCGCGGCGTACGACGGCGAAGAGGGAATCAAGAAGATGGAAGAAACGTTGCCCAATATAGTATTGCTTGATCTGATGCTTCCCAAGAAAAACGGGTTTGAAGTGCTGGAAACTGTCAAGCAGAATATCAAGCTCAATCACATACCGGTGATCATCCTTTCCAATCTGGGGCAGGGCGACGACATAGAAAGAGGCAAAGCGCTCGGCGCGGACGATTTTCTGGTGAAAAGCAACGTCAAGCTGGAGATGGTACTGGAAAAAATAGAACAGGTTTTGCAGAAGCATGGGATAAAAGTCTAGTGTTTAAATAAAATAAATAAGATTACGAGATTTGTTATTCTGTCATTCCCGCGAAAGCGGGAATCCAGGATTTGTCAGGTTTTACTGGATCCCCGCTTTTGCGGGGATGACAATCGCAAGTATTTCGTGATTAAAAAAGTAATAAAAAAAATAATATGGAAATACTCCAAAAAAGAAAAAGTGGGTTTACGCTTTTGGAATTGCTGATCGTTATCACGATCCTGGCGATTCTCACCTTGGTAGTCGTGCTCTTCATCAATCCGGTGGAGATGCTTAAAAAATCGCGCGATGTTCAAAGAATGTCGGATATGGCGACAACGCAATCGGCGATAGTGCTTTATTTGCAAGACAAAACAACTAATACCATGGGCGCAAGCGGAGCCGGCCCTGCTTCTATTGCTACTCCTTGCTGGAATAGCGGCTCGGCAACAGCGGCATCAAGCACGCAGTGGCTCAGTATTTATGACGGCGGTGGCACATTCACATATGGTTACGCGTCTAGCAGTCAGGCTAATTATACTAAAAACAATGGTACCGGCTGGGTTCCGGTAAATTTTGCCTCGGTAGCCGCGTCATCCAGCCCTCCAATCGCGAAATTGCCGATTGATCCGATTAATACCAGGGCCTCGTCATTATATTACCGATACGCGTGTGTTAATAATTCAACGACTGGTGGGAATAATACATTTGAACTTGATGCCACTTTTGAAAGTGATGCATACGGTATCACCAGTACCGATGACAATAAATCAGCCAAAGACGGTGGCAATAATGCTACGCGCTATGAAGTTGGAACCAGCTTGAATATACTGCCCGCTACAGCTGAATAACCGAGTATGATTCAAAACTCCCGCGCTCAAACGCGGGGGTTTTTGTTTTCACCCCACTTGGGAGCTTCGCTTCCAAGTAAAATATGGGCACAGCGTGTCCATATTTATGAAACGTTTTTGTTTTCATAAAATAAAATGGTATAATAATAAAAACTTATTTTCTGTCATTCCCGCGAAAGCGGGAATCCAGGATTTTCATTATGGTCTGGATCCACGCTTTCGCGGGAATGACAAAAAAATACGAGAATGACGAGCAGTTATTAAAATGAACCCGGATAAAATCAACAATATTATTTTGTTTATTCCGCTAGTTACCGGACTTCTGATGTTCGTGTATGTTTTCGCGAAAAATTGGCGGGGGAATTTGGCGGTGAGCACGCTTAAAAAATTGATTTTGTTTTTCGCTTTGTTTTTGGTCACTCTGGCCGGAGTTAAAATACTTTTGCAATACGAAATTTACAAAAACGATTCGTTTTCCCGGCTGATGCTTCCGCCATACCAATCGTGGTATTGGTTCATTTACAGCATGTGGAGAGTAAACGCCGCTCCGCTTCTTTTCTCTTTGCTGGCCGGCGCGTTTATGTACGCGGCCGCGATTTTCACGGACGCCCGCTTCAAGCGCGAGCTTTTCGTGGAGCAGGATCCATACATATTCATCCTGGCGGCGCTCGCCGTCGGCTGGCCGAATTTTGTTTTATTCCTCGCGCTCGCCGCAATTTTAACCGTCGCGCAATCGGCAGTCGTTTCAGCCGTCAAAAAAGATTTCACCCACCGCGTCGTCATCACGAATGTCCTTCTGGCTTCGGCCGTTTTGGTTCTGCTTTTCGGCAACGTGGCGGGGCAGTATTTGAAGATATGGTTGCTGACAATATGAATTCATAAAACATAAAACATGAAACAGAAGAATAAAAAACCACTCTGATTTCTGATGTTTCAAGTTTCATGCTTCATGTTCCAAGGTTTATGCATATTTCCGAGCAAAATTTAAAAAAGATCGTGCTTGAGTCCGGGATTGTGGGCGAGGAGGCGTTTGAATCGGCCAAGCAGGAAGCGCTCCGCTCCAACCGGACGATTGACAATGTCCTCATCGGCCGGGGCGATATTAATGAGCAATTTTTCGGCGAGATCATTTCCAGCCATTTCAAAACTCCGCTCGTGAATTTCAACGACGCGCCGGTAGACGACACTGCTTTGCATATTCTCCCGGAAACATTTTCAAAAGCGAAGCGAGTCGCCGTGTTTTCCATAGATCGGGCGCAAAAAACGGCCAAAGTGGCGATGGAAGACCCGGGCGATTTGCGAGCGCTTTCTCTGATGGAAATAAAACTAGGGATGAAGGCGGAGCCATATCTCGCGATGCCCTCGGCGATGAAAACTGTTTTCAAGGAATACAAAAAGGACATCTACAAAGAGTTTGACAAAATCATTGAAGAATCAATCAAGACAGCTCTGGAAAGCGGCGGCCTGCGCGACGCGGCGAAGATGGCCGAGTTCGTGCCAATCGTCACTATCACCGACGGACTGATAGAATACGCCGTCGTTTTGGGCGCGTCCGACATTCATATTGAACGGTTGCAAGAAAAAATACTGGTGCGGTTCCGCGTGGACGGCATTCTGCGCGACATCGTCCAACTGCCCAAAGAAATTCACGAGGCGATCACCGCGCGCATCAAGATTCTCTCCGGCCTTCAAATAGATGTTCACTTCGCGCCGCAGGACGGCCGGTTCAAATTCAAACTTGAAGACCAGAGCATAGACGTGCGCGTTTCCGTGATGCCGACATTTTACGGCGAGAAAATCGTAATGCGGCTTTTACGCGGATCCCTCCGTCCACTCAACCTTTCGGAACTCGGCCTGTCTTCTGAAGCGATTGCCGCCGTCAATGAAGCCGTCAAAAAAACATTCGGTATGATATTGGTCACCGGCCCGACCGGTTCCGGCAAAACCACCACGCTTTACGCTATTTTGCATATTCTCAACACGCCCGATGTCAATATCGCGACCATTGAAGATCCGATTGAATACGATGTCGCCCGGCTTAACCAGACGCAGGTCAACGCCAAAGCGGGAATCACTTTCGCCAACGGCCTGCGCTCGCTGATGCGCCAGAATCCCGATATCATTATGGTTGGCGAAATCCGCGACGACGAAACGGTCGGCATCGCGCTTAACGCCGCGATGACCGGCCATCTGGTTCTCTCCACGCTTCACACTAACGACGCGCCCACCGCCGTGCCGCGCCTGATAGATATGGGCGGGGAGCCGTTTCTGGTCGCGAGCACGCTGGATGTCATTATCGCGCAAAGATTGGTGCGGCGCGTCTGTCCCAACTGCGTTACTACCTGGGCGACGCCGCCGGAAATCCAGGAAGCGATTCAAAAACAACTGGCGCTCGCGGCGCGCTATGAAAGCGCGCGGGAAGGAGGTCGGGGAAACGGGAGTTTCCCCGTAGCGGAAACATTAAAACCGCAGGGTTTTAAGGAGCCGGGCGACGCGCGCTATGGCGGGGGCATCGCTAAAAAAGCGCCGACACAACTTTATAAAGGAAGAGGTTGCGCCGCCTGCGGGAACACCGGCTATTCCGGCCAAGTCGGCATATTTGAAATACTTCACGTCACGCCGGAAATCCGCGCGCTGATCCAACCGGGCGTTTCCATAGATGGATTGCGCAAAACCGCCCGCGGCGCCGGGATGAAAACGATGTTTGAAGACGGCCTGGCCAAAGCCGAATCCGGCCAGACGACGATAGAAGAAGTGATGAGAGTGATAATGGAATAGAAACGGAAAGAATAAATTTCTAATTCCTAAATCCTAATTTCTAATCAAATCCCAATAAACAATTTTGAATTTTTAAATAATTTCCCAATGATTGAATGTTTAAAACATTAAAAATTAAAGCATTATTTAGAAATTAAAAATTGGAAATTAAAAATTTGGTTTAATGAAGCATTGGAAATTTTATTAGAAATTAGAGCTTAGAAATTAGGAATTTTATAATTTTATGTTGTTTTCCTACACCGCGTTTGACGCGAAAGAAAAAATGATAGAAGGGGAATTGGAAGCCGACAAAGAGGCGGCAGTTTTGGCCTATCTCCAAAAGCACGAACTCTTTCCCGTGTCGGTCAAACAGATAAAAAGAAAAAAGGGTTCGAGCGGGCTCGGTTTCTCGCTTTTTGACTCCGTCAGCGCGCTGGACAAAATCATACTCACCAGAAACTTGAGTCTGATGATCAAGTCCGGTATTAGTATCTCAGAGGCGATAGACATAATGCTGGAAGACGCGCAAAAGCCGATTTTGAAAAAAATCTTCGAGCATTCCAAGGTAACGCTGGAAAAAGGCAGTCAGCTTTCGGACGCCCTGGCCGCGTTCCCGCGCCATTTCTCGCTCGTCATTATCAACATGCTTAAAGCGGGCGAAGTCTCGGGAAACTTAGAAAGCGCTTTGATGAATATCTCCGATCAGCTTAAAAAAGAAAATGATTTGCGCAAAAAAGTGAAATCGGCGATGGCTTATCCGGCCGTTTTGGTGTCGGCCGCGCTCGGCGTAGTGGTGCTTTTGGTGACGGTCGTTCTGCCGCGCGTCGGCAAGATATTCACTCAGTCCAATCTAAAGCTCCCTTTGATCACCCGTATTCTTTTGGGCGTTTCCGATTTCGTTTCTCAAAGATGGTACGCGGCGCTTTTGATCGCGATTATTCTGATTGTATTGATTTATCTGTTGAAAAAATCCAACTTCGGGCGGGGTATGTTTTTCAAAATCGGACGGCGTATTCCGGTTTTGGGTGAGCTTTTGCAGAAAGTGGTTTTGGCCCGCTTCAACAGCGTTCTTCACTCGCTTCTCAAGTCGGGCGTGCCGATAATGCGCGCGCTTGAAATCACCGCCGACGCGCTGGATAACGCCGTTTATAAAAAAATGATTCTTGAAATGACCGAGCAGGAAGTGTCCAAGGGCGTTTCTTTCGGTATGGCGCTTAAACGCCGACCGGAATATTTCCCGCGCCTCACCGCCAGTATGATCGTGGTGGGCGAGAAGTCCGGCAATCTGGAAACGATGCTGGAAAACTTAGCCCGATTTTACGAAGACTCGGTGGATGACGCTCTCAAAACGCTCATCACTCTTTTGGAGCCGGCGCTACTGCTCGGCGTCGGCCTGATGATCGGCGCGCTCGCTCTTTCCATCATCATCCCGATTTATCAGATGATCGGGGCGGTGCGCTAAGCCATGGAACTTAAAACATGAAACATGAAACATATCACAACCAACTAAAAAATAAGATGGATGCTTACGCGCATCTTATTTACAGACTCACAAAAAAATTCCCAAAAGACGAAATGTACGGCATTGTTTCCCAGTTACGTCGTTCGTCTTTATCAGTAATACTGAATTATATTGAAGGATACGCCCGCGTAAGAGATAAAGTACATAAAAATTTTCTGGAAATATCATACGGATCTTTAAAGGAATCAAAATATCTTTTACATTTCTCATTCGTAGAAAAATATATACCAACAAAAGAATATAATGACGCGATGAAATTAGCGGAGGAAATAGGGGCAATGTTATGGGGAATAATGAAAAATATAAAATAACTCTGATGTTTCAAGTTTCAAGTTTTAAGTTTCAAGAAAAAGGCTTCTCCCTCCTTGAGCTCATCATCAGCTTGGCTATTATCGCTTTGCTCGGCTCTCTGGCTGGTTTGGGTCTGGTTAATTACCAGCGCTCAATGGCAGCGGACACGACGGCGCGCGAGATAGTGGGCCAACTGCGCCTCGCGCAAAGAAAGGCGGTTTCGGGCGAAGACGGCGACTTGAACGGGCAGGGCGACAGCTGGGGCATTCGCTTCTCAAACAGCTCCGATGACACTTATCGGGTTTTTTACGGAACGGTTTACAACTCGGCCAGCACCACCGCGACCGTCTATCTGCCGTCGTCGGCCGTTTTCACTAACCCGACAGCAGACACCAGCACAGATATTATTTTTACGAAACTTTCCGGCACCACCACCCCCGCGACCATTTCTATCACTCTTCCGGATGGCTCTGATTCGCGAACCATCACCATCGCTACGTCCACTATTTCAATGCAGTAAAATGTTTAGAGTCCCGGTCTCTAAACATAAAAATGCTTATTTTTACTTGCTAAAATATGTTTAGAGACCGGGACTCTAAACATTATGCCGAGAAACAAAAACTCCCGAAAGGGAGTTTTTGTTTCTGCATTAAGCGGTTACAGCGACTAATACGAGCGGAGAACGCCGAGATTATTTCCAGACTCATAGCGACTTGAATTATTGCCACCGTCTTTTGTAGCCTTATTGTCGGTTACCGTATATTTCGCGCTTTCCAATTTAGTGTCTATTTCATATTGATACAGGCTGTTGACGTAATTACATCCCCAGCGATAAAAATATCCGCTGGCCAGCGTGTTAGTTGGATCAATTGGGAGGCTGGTCAGTGCCCGTCCGGTGGAAGGGGTCCGATAATCAATCTGCACCCATCCTGTGCTGGTTATTGATTGTGCGGTTGTTGACGCGCTTTGGTTATATCCGGAAGCGCCTATGTCCGTTGTTAAAGATGAAAATACATAGCTTGTTGTACCGGTTGCGTTTCCATAAGTGTCTGTGCCGTCCGGCGCGTCGGTTATATCACACACGGTTGCCGCGTTAGAAGGCACCGCGCTTGCCAATACAAGCTGCGTCGCGCCTTTCAAGGAAGCCACGTCAGAGATGCGCTGAGAGTCGCGGGATTGCGCGAGAATTTCCGCCGGGTCAATAAGCACGATCACGACCACGCCCAGCAAAACCAAAATCGTGATGACGATGATAAGCTCAATCAAAGTAAAACCTTTTTGAATTGATTTCAACATTTTTTAAATTATTAAAATTAATTATTAAACCTAGTTATCCACAACCTGCGTTTATTATACTAAATGGCGCCGTCTATGACAATAGGTTTGAAAATAGTATAATTAGGAAGGATTATGATAATGACTGAAAAATTTTCTACAAGCTACCAGCTACAAGCTACCAGCTCGTCGGCCGGCTTCAGTTTGTTTGAAATACTGATCGCTATCGCCGTGTTCGCGACGGTGGGGCTGGCGGCCGCGCAATTAATCAGCGTCTCTTTACAAGCGGACAAAACCGGCGGGCAAAAGACGGTCGGGGCGAAACTGGTCAGCGAAGAAATAGAAGCGGCGAGCGCCATCGCCGCGGAGCAGTGGAATAATATTTATCTGCTTAACAAAGGCCAGGCGAATCACCACCACGCCACCGTCTCGTCGGGCAAATGGGCGACCTCCACCGGCGATGAGTTTGTCGCCGCCAACGATCTTGAATATACGAGATATTTCTATGTGGAAAATGTGTCGCGCACTTCCGGCGCCATAGACATAACCTACAACGGCGCCAACGACGACCCCTCTACACAGAAAGTCACCGCTGTCACGACCTGGAAGCAACCCGGCGGCAATACGCTCGGCACCACCACCCAAAGCGCGTTTCTCACCCGCTCGCGCAACGCCGCGGCCGCGCAATCAGACTGGACAACCGGCGCCGGACAGGCAACCAACCCCTCAAGCGGTGAAGACGCGAATTTCAACGGCGGGTTTTCCTCGCAAGACGGCAACATAGACACCTCCCAGTCCAGCATTATTAAGCTGATGACGCAATAACACTGATTCCGTCCAACGCCACTTGGAAGCCGAGCTTCCAAGTGGTATAATCGACCTATGAGAAAAGTACAGTTTAATAAAAAAGAACATTACCATATTTATAACCGCGGGGTAGATAAGAGGAAATTTATTATGGATGAAGAAGATCTGGAGCGGTTTCTAGAAAGCATGGCAGAATTTAATACCGCCCTCCCAATCGGTAGTATTTACGAAAACTCTTTCGTAAAAAAATCTCAAAATGCCCAACTTGGAAGCTCGGCTTCCAAGTTGGTAAATTTCGTATGTTATTGCATCAATCCAAACCATTACCATTTTATTCTGGAACAGTTGGGAGAGAATAGCATATCAAAGTTTATGCATAGATTAGGCACGGGGTACACAAACTATTTTAATAAAAAATATGAGCGGAGCGGCACTCTTTTCCAGGGAGCATTCAAGGCCATCCATATTGATTCAAATGAATATCTTCTTCACTTGAGCGCGTATATAAACCTCAACCGCCGTGCGCACAAACTTGGGAGCGAAGCTTCCAAGTCGAGTTGGGAAGAATATATAAAAAATGGGTTGGAAGAAAGTGGAAAATTTTGCAATAAAGATATTATATTGAAGCAATTCAAGAATAAAGAGAATTATCGGGAGTTTGCCGAGTCATCGCTTGAAGACATCATCATGCGTAAAGACATGGAAAAACTAAGATTAGAGTGAACTTGGGAGCGAAGCTTCCAAGTTGGTGAATCGGCCACATTTGGAGTTGGCCCCGAACAATTAAAATTGAACATATGAAAATAGCTTTTATCCATTCGGAAAAAAAACTTGGCACAGGCGCTCATTACATAAACGACCTGATGAGCGAAAAATTGAAGCAATACGGCATTCAAGTAAAGAATTTCTACCCGAAAGCGGTTTTGCTGGAATCGGAAATTCATCTGAAAGGCATCAACAATATTTTATTTTTTTACAGCTTAATAGAATACAAAAAAGAGATTTTAAAATTTTCTTTGATTCAAGGCACCACTTACACTCCTCTGCCGTTTATCGCGACATCAATCCCAACCGTATCACATTTCGGCTCAACCACGCACGGCTTTTTAAAATCCGTCCCTAAAGCGAATAAAATCAGAAAAACAACAAGGAACATTTGGTACGCCCTGCGCGACGCAAACATTATTCCCGAATTAAACATCAAAACCAGGCGTCCGATGATGGATATCGCCGAAATTGAGCTTCATGTGGCAAAAAACGCGACGGCCGTCATAGCGACAAGCGATAAAGTCAAACAAAATCTTATTGATTTGGGGGTGCCGAAAAGAAAGATCACCGTTATTTACAACGCGATTGAAGATTATTGGTTTGATAAACCGCTCCCGCCCATTATTGATAAGCCAAAATTGGTCTTTTTGGGGCGTTTGGGCGGCGACGCTTTCACCTTAAAATTAAAAGGTGCGGACAGGCTAATACACCTTTTTCAAAAATTCCCGAAGATGAAGAAAAAAAGCATCTGCATGACCGGCAATAAAAAACTGAAAGAATGGCTGAAAAAAGAAATCCCCAATCATTATATGTTTGTGAATCTAAAAAAAGATCTGATACCCAATGTGTTAAGGCCGCTAAGGGGCAGTATATTGTTCATTCCTTCGCGCTACGAGGGATTTTCTTTGAGCTTGATTGAAGGGATGTCCTGCGGCCTGATCCCGATAACCTATCCGGTCGGAGTGGCTCCGGAAATAATCAAAAACGGACGCAACGGATTTATCGTCAGATCCCAGACGGAAGCGGTGAGATGCGTCAAAAAACTGGTTGCGAATAACGAACTGCGGGAAATGATGTCCCAAAGGGCGTGCGAAACAGCTCTTATGTTTCAGAGCAATCTATTGGCCGTTAAATTATCCGATTTTTACCGAAAAGTGATAAGAGAACATCGAAAAGGCCAAAATAAATAATAATATTGACAATATAATTAACCCTGCTAAAATATAATAAATGTTAGTAATAACCATGCTAAAATGTATATAAGGCGCGAGTTGGCAACTCAAATCCAGCCGTTTTTAAGTAGAAAAGAAGTGATATCGCTTGTCGGGCCAAGACAATCAGGCAAGACAACATTAGTCCAGCACTTGGCCGATGAAATGACTGGTCGCGGCAAAAAAATAAAATTTATCACTTTTGAAAACAAAAATGACCTGGCTTTGTTTCAAAACAGCATTGATGATTTTAAAGAAATAGCGGTTCAGTTTGATTGCGTGATCATCGATGAATTTCAATACGCCGCGGACGGCGGCCAAAAATTAAAATATCTTTTTGACACAACCAACATAAAATTCATTGTCACCGGATCGTCTTCATTGGAATTAAAATCGCAAACCGGCAAGTATATGGTCGGGAGAATGTTTGATTTTGAGCTTCTGCCTTTTTCATTTCGTGAATACTTGACGGCGGAAGATCCGGAACTTTTTAATTTATTGGAGAAAAAATTCAGTCCGTCGGCGTTGCTTGATTTTGACGCGTCGAAAGGGTTTGGCAAAGAAATAAACCGGAGAATATCTTCGCAACTGGAAAAATACGCTGTTTATGGCGGCTACCCGGCGGTAGTAACCGCCGCGACACCGGCGGAAAAAGAAAAAATTCTAGAAAGCATCGCCAACAATTATCTGCTAAAAGAAATCAAGGGTTTATTGAATCTGGAAACAGAAGACGAATTAAACAGATTGCAAAAATTCTTAGCCGCGCAGATAGGCAATCTTATCAGATATCAGGAATTATCAACCGTTTCCCGGCTAACTCACAAAAAGCTCATCGAGCATCTCTATATTCTGGAAAAAACTTACATTATTAAATTAATCAGTCCGTTTTTCACGAACAAAAGAACCGAACTGACCAAGAATCCAAAAAGCTTTTTTATTGACCTGGGGATGAGAAATTACCTGTTAAATGATTTTCGCTCTCTGAAAATCAGGAATGACATAGGGGCGATAATGGAAAATCACGCTTTGACCAGCCTGCAAAAAATTTTTCCATCCCAAAAATTAAAATACTGGCGCACCAAAAGCAAAGCGGAGGTTGATTTTGTGATAGAGAAAGAAACCGGCGTCATTCCCATTGAAATCAAATATTCATCGCGGGAAATAATGGGTAAAAGTCTGCATAGTTTTATAGAGAAATTTCAGCCGACGCAAGCTATTGTATTGACCAAAGATTTTTTGGGCGAGAGGCAAATAAAAAACTGCCGAGTCAAATTCATTCCCTTGGGATATATCTGATTTTGCGCGTTCAAAGTCTGACCTTGAACAATTTAAAATAATCAAATGAGAGAAAAAAATAATCCACAGGAGAAGTCAAGAAAATATGTTATAATATTGTCAGCCGTGGTCGCGGCGCTTTTGGCGTCAAACGCGATTTTGCTTTTTAAAAATAAAAGCTCCGGCGAAAGCGCGGGGAGCGCGGGCGGCGACCAATACAATCTTTTAAATCCAGCGCGGAAATTTATCAAGCAAGAGGATTTGATTGTTAATTTTCAGCCGCTTCGCGATTATTTGAACGATAAATACGAGGTGGACAAAAATGTATCCATTTATTTTGAATACTTGTCGACCGGCGCCAATATATCGCTGAATAAGGATGCCGAGTTTTACCCTGCCAGTCTGCTAAAAGTTCCGGTAGCAATGACCGTGGCGAAAAAAATAGAAAAAGGCGAGTGGAAGTGGACGAACGAGCTGGTGCTTCTGTCAACCGATAAAGATGACAAATTCGGCACGCTGTACAAAGAACCAGCCAATTCAACGCACACCATAGAAGATATCGTCCGGCGTTCCTTATCGGACTCCGACAATACGGCGCACTTTATTCTGGTACGAAACCTGGAAATGGAAGAGATGAGAGATGTGTACGACCACATGGGGTTGGGAGGATTTTTAGAAACCGAGGGAAGCTTAAGCGCCAAAAGATATTCGGTTATGGTAAGAGCGCTGTACGCCGGCTCGTATATTAGCGATGAAAATTCGCAAAAATTACTGACATATCTGACGCAGTCGCCGTTTGATTATTATATCCAAAGCGGTTTGTCGCAAGATGTTCCTTTCGCGCACAAGATCGGAGTGGATGCGGACAAAAAAGTATATCTTGATTCCGGCATCGTGTACGCGCACAACAGGCCGTACATCCTTACCGTCATGACAAAAGATAAAGATGAGCAAAAAGCGAAAGAGCTCATGAAAGACGTTTCGGAAAAAGCGTATCATTACATTAAAGACTATCAAGAATAGGCATGCGTAAATTAGCGGCAAAAATCTTAATATTTCTCGTGATATTCGGAGTGTCTTTTTCCAACATTCCTTTTTATGTGTTGACCGGCGCATTTGATGCGCATATGAAAGCGCATAATATCGTGGATAAGGCGTGGCATCTATCGCAAGACAGCAACGTCGTGGACAAATTCACCTCCTATCGCAATCTGATAGAAAAGATAAAAGTGTATGAAGCGCGCGCGGCGACGATAGAATTTGTCGGCGGAGCCAGCGCTTCGGGAATCAACGCCGCATACAATATGTCGCTCACCGCGCTTACCGGCGGCATTGCGAGCGCTCCCGCGCAAGGAGATATTGTCATCGTCATTAATATGATCGCCAATACGACGAATGGCAACCCGGGTGTGGGCACGGCGGGATATACCGAGATTGCCGACTTGTATAGAGGAAACGACACCTACGACACTAATTTGTCAACGAACTATAAGGTTATGAGTGCATCGCCCGACACTACTGCTTCTTGTAACCCTAGTAGCGGTAGCAGTATCGCATCGGATTGCGTGGCAATGGTATTTCGCGGAGTTGACAATGCCACGCCGCTGGATGTTACTTCAACTTCGGCGGTGGGCAACAATGCTGAAGATGTAAACTGTCTTGCCATAACGCCGGTTACCTCCGGCGCCGTGGTTGTCTGCACCGGAGGCGCCGCAGGCGCTTCGGTTGATACGACCCCGACAGCGCCAACAGGGTATTCGGGATCAACTTATGTACAAACCGACCCGGGCAGCGCGGGCGCCGCGGTTGCTTCTTATAAAAACTGGACATCGGGAGCCGAGGACCCGGCGGCGTATGTGATGGACTTGGGCACCGCCTCGGCAAACTCCTGGGCGGCAATCACGCTTGCGCTTCGGCCGACGAACAGTCCGCCCACACTCACTGTCACCCAACCGGACGGCACGGGGGATACCGTGACTGTCGGTGATTCGTATAATGTCACCTATAGATTATTTGACTCTGATAATATCGTAACCGCGGCCATGTATTATGACACCGACGACACTGGTTTGAACGGAACCGCCATTACCGGCGCCTGTGCCACGGCGGCCGAAGGACCTGACGCAGTCACTGATGTTACTTGTTCGTGGGACACCACTGGTATGACGCCGGGGAATTATTATGTGTACGGCACCACAACCGACGGCGTGAACCCGGGGGTAAGCGATTATTCGCCGCCTGGGGGAGTGATTACCATCAACGCGCCTTCATATACCGTAACAGTCGGGGCAAGCGGATCGCAAGATGCCAACGCCGATTCAGGCGCGACAGATATTTATTTCAATGGGAAGTTTACTTACAGCATTGATGCCGGCTCGGATACCGTTACTTCTATTACCGTTTCCAACAATGGCAACGGCGGAAATCTTTCCAATGTTCGTCTCTACTACGATAACGGCGGCGGATACGGCGGGGGCGATGATACCCTATTTGGTACTAGCACGCTTGGCTCGGCGATATCCGGCTCAATGTCGGTTGCTTCCGGCACTACAAGATCGGTTTATGTTGTTGCCAATATTCCCAATACGGTTGTTGGCGGGCAAACCGTTGATTTGCGCCTCACCGCCACCGCGGTTTCCGGCGGCTCAACCATAACTGGTACGCCGGCTGATATTACCAGCTTAACCACCATCCGCCCCAATGTTACTTCTATAACTTATCCGATAACATCGCCGCTTAACGGAGCTAGAATCGGCCAAAGCATCACCATCAACGGCGCCGGATTCGGCACAACCTGCGACGGGACGAACAATAGAGTAACCGTAGGCGGCGCCGGCAACGTTGTTTCCTGTACCGGAACAACTTTCTCAAATACTTCAATTTCCATAACTGACTTTCAATATTCATCGGGCGACAGTTACGGAGGAGCAACTTCTCTTTTAGTGAGAGTCGGCGGGACGGATGATAACGCCAGTTGGGATTTTTATGTGTACCCCGACGTTACTTCCGTGAGCGTATCGGAAGGAAAAGAAGGCGACACGATCGCCACCATAAGCGGCAATCATTTCGGGACTGGGCAAGGCGCGGATGGAGTAAAATTTGACGATGGGACGCTAAGAACGGCGACGGTCAACGGAACTTGGTCGACCACCTCCATAACAAATGTTGTGATTCCTTCCGCGATCAGCGATTCGGTAGATTCAGTAACGATTCGGGTATATCAGGGAACAGGCGGAAATAATTCTTTGTCCGGCGATTATTCCGCCAGCTTCACGATTTTGCCGAAAATTACCGGCATTATTGACGATTTCGCGTACGCGGATGACACGGCGAGAGAATATGACGCAAGCGATAACGCGGCGAATAACAACACTGCCGATCTTAAAGATGGAGAAATACAGATAGATGGAAATCATTTCGGAGCGGCGGGCGCTGTAACTATTTTAGGACAGACCGCCACTCAAGCGGTTGTTGGGACCCGCTGTTCCAGCTCCTCTTACACGGCCACTTGCATTACCGTTCAAGTACCAACCTCTACTTCAGATATTTTATACACAGGCAATATCGTTGTCACCAGAACATCAGATACAAAAACCGACACCTTGCCCATCAGGATTCTGCCGAGAATAACCGCGAACAATCCTAACAATGGCATTGGGGGCGACACCATTCAAATAACAGGTAATCATCTCTGCCAGTCCGGCACCTGCCCCGTTTCACCCAACCGCTCCTCCGCCTCCGATAACGTAAAATTCGGATCAACGCAGGCGCTTGACGGCGACTTCCAAAATCTCACCGGGGCCGGAACTTGCGCCGGCGCCGGCGCGGCGTGGACCGATACTGAAATTTGCGTGAAAGTTCCAGCCGGCATATCAGCCGGTTCTCAACCGACGCAACTGACTTCAACCGCGTCCGCCATCGCTTATACTTCAAACGCCAAAGCTTTTACCATCAACACCAGTATACCGAATGACCCGAGTGTTTCCGGCAACAGGCAATATAAATCGGACAACGCGACCGTTATCAGCGCTGGAGGCGCGACCAACGAATCAACGATTATCCTTAAAGCCGATATCAGCGCGAGCATTTCCATAAATATGGCGCTGCAAGTTGAGGTAAAACCGACCGGCACTGCCTTTGCGTGCGGGGCGGGGAACTGCGCGGACGCGGTTGAAGGAACAGTAATTGGCGGCGGCGCATGCGCAAGTTGCACTTCTCTGGCAAACGCGAAAGTGACGATAAGCGGCCTTTCCGATGGTCAAAAGCATTGGCAAGCGCGCGTACGCAATACTACGACAAATGAATATTCGGGATGGATATCGTTCGGCACCCATCCCGATAGTGTGTTTGAAATTGACTTTATCGTGGACACTACGACGCCAACCATCACATTCGCACCAACCGACACATGCGCCGGCGGACAGAGTAATCTTGACTCTAACGGCGTCACTATAAGCTGGGATATCAATGAGCTGGCGGATGGCCAGATTGAATACAGTACAAATATCAACTTGACAAACAGTACCAATTTTCCCTCAACACCCAGAACGGCGGCACTCGCTCACACAGTCGAGCTTTCCAATCTAAACTCCGGAACGACCTACTATTATAAAGTGAAATCGCGCGACAACGCGAGCAACCTCGCAAACCGACCATCGTCGGAGCCGTACTGTTCTTTTAACACCGATGGCGTGACGGATGGCCCAGCCAAAACCGCCGTGTTCCATATCGCGGGTGCGACCGGCGCTATTTCCAGTTCTACGGACTATCCGTTTGCCGCTCCCATACCGGAAGACGCGACCACTACCAAGAGCGCGTTCGTGGAAATCACCGGCGTGTACTTATCATCAAGCGCTTCTTCAAAAGACATAGGCATAAATTTCAACAGTCAGGGATTGCGAACATATGTAGTCCCGGTGCCTACCACTCCGACTATCAGCTTTTTCAAATTCATTCATCCGGTAAATAGCGTGAATCCGAACAACATCTTAACCGTCGCTCCGCAAGCCAATACCACAGTTTATGTTACTTCCGCGAGATTGATAGTAAATTATGCTTATACGCCGTAATTAACTCAAAACTCAAATGTCAAAAGTCAAAATTATATTAATTATTATTATAATCGCCGCGCTCGGGAGCGTGTTTTATTGGCTGGGCAGTGATAAAAAAATTACGGTCGCGCCCGGGGAAGAAGCTCGGAAAGCCAGAGTAATTCAGGAGAAATTGACCATACCCAACACAACTTCATTCACCGGCGCGGAAGGTCGGGTGGTTGATCAAGGAGGCGTAGCGGTAGCGCTTGTGCCGAAAAGCGAGGCGGAAAAAGTAATTGTGCCCGGGGCGGAACTTTCCGTGAAAGGGAGTTATGATTTCGCTCAGCCGGAAGCGAGTAAATGGTCAAGCGACGCGAAATTGGTTTTCATTAAATCGCTCGGCGCCGTCACGCTCGATGGGAAATCAAGCCAGTGGCAGATCGCCTTTTCTTCCAAAACGAAAAAAAGCAGAGGATATGAAATTATTGTCCAAAAAAATAAAATCGTTTCTCAAAAAGAAATTGAATCGGCGGCAACAGGAACAGACATACCCGCTAACTGGTTTGACTCAGGTGAAGCGATAAAAACTATTCAAGATATGCCACAGTATAATAACGCCTCTATTTCGGCAATCAACTTTTTTTACAATTTTGACGCCAAAGAATGGAAATACGGGATCTCCACTTCCGCTGGCGTAACGTCAATCAGGGTGAGATAACTTTATGTTAAAAACATCGCGAGATCCTTACGGTTATAAAAATCTATTGGCGTATAAAAAAGCGGAGGAATTGCAAGCGCGCTGTTCTGAATTAACACACCTGTTTCCCAAGTTAAAAACACTGATCGCGCTGGGCGATCAAATGGACCGGTCAGCCCGGTCGGTCAAGCAAAATATCGTGGAGGGATGGAAAAGAAATTCCACCAAAGAATATTACGAATTTTTGGGTTTCGCCATCGCCGCGAACGCGGAGTTGGAAGAAGATTGTGCGGATATATGGAGAGGAATATATTCGGAACTAATGGGCATAAAGGGAGTAATGGGTGAAAGGGGGAAAAGGGATGGAGGGGGTGAAATAGGCAAAAGAGGTGAAAAGAGTGAAATAGGAGTGATGGGCGTAAAGGGAATAATGGGTGAAAAGGGAAAAATGGGAATGATGGAGAGAAAGAAAGAGACGGAAATCTCTTCGTCCTCTTCTTCCCATTCCCCCCATTCCACCCCTTTATCCCATTTCTCCCTTTTAGACATTGAGAACCTCTCTTTTTATCCGCTTGATACGAGCTTGCCGTCAATAATTCAATTAAAGCTTCGCGCCAAAGAGTTAAACTTTCTTCTGGGAAAATTGCAGAAATCGCTGGAGCAAAAAATGCTCGCCGAACGAACCTTGCCATCCGCCGACCGATTCAGGAAACTGGAAACTCAACAATACAACAATAAAAAACAATATGAGGAATTGCTTGCTCAACAAGGCTTAATCCGTTTAGAAAACGGGCAGGTAGTAGAGAAAAAATGAGTCGCAATAATTACAAAAATTACGGTACCGCGATTGTTTTGGCCGGATTTATCTTCGCGCTGGCGGCGGGCGTTTTCGCCGCCAATCAGATCAAAACCACCGAAACCTTTATCATCGGAACGCCGGATGTGTTAAACCCGTCTATCGCGACATCAAGCGAGCTCACACTCTACATCGGCGACAATCTCTCG
>Ga0209541_10003928_pt1 | contig 26843 bp, 33 predicted proteins | sample RifCSPlowO2_01_FD_184027 | JGI IMG/M metagenome (GOLD analysis project Ga0209541, IMG submission 184027) | Groundwater microbial communities from Rifle, Colorado - Rifle CSP2_plank lowO2_0.1 (SPAdes) (version 2) | ecosystem: Environmental > Aquatic > Deep subsurface > Groundwater | place... | reverse complement strand
TAATTTTGCACCGCAATTGCAGCCTTTAATAATCTGTTGAGAGCCGTCTTCAAAGAATTTGTTGCAACGAACGCATTGGTGGGGCATGGTTTATGTTTTTTGGGTTTGCTGCGCGTTTATTTTTAATTTTTATATTTTATTTTTTAACGATTTTTTTTCCCGTGAAGTCTGGCGTTAATAGACATTTCTTTGGTAAATAATTCGATTTTGTCGGGGTTCTTTTCAATTTTTTTGACGATAGAGGCGGGGCCGATGATAGTTAAGCCTAAACGATCGCCAAGCAAGATGTTTGCAAACATACTTTTCATTTTTCGCTGCCAGTCTTGGGTGTTTTTGTCAGGGTAAATTACGCTTAATTCTATGCCTTTGAACTTTGGACCGATCTCTTCCATCGTTATTTCAATTAAATCGCCTTCTTCTTCTTTGGTTAAGCGGCCTTCCATAATGACGATGCGATTGTCTTTGACGATATTGAGCAGTTTGTTGATGCGTTTTGCAGAGGTCAAGCTTTCGATGTCTTGATATGGAATAAATTGAAATGTAACCATCTTATTCTGCCTCTTTTTCCTATCTGATTATGCTGGTGCGCTTTTTATTTTTATTAGATTATTGTGTGCCTTTATTTTACTTTCGTTTTTGTTGGTTGTAAAGTTTATATTGTATTATTTACATTTTATTGTTTATATCTTATAATTCATATCTAATTAATTGCATTTTGTTATTCTTATTGGACTATTTATTTTACAAGTTTAAAGATTTGTTCATAAAAATCTTCGACGTTTTTGCCGTATTTGGCGGAAATGCCGACGACGGGATATTGAGGGAATGCGGCTTTTATCAAGTCGATATTTGCTTTTCGTAAATCTACTTTATTTGCAGCGATAATAACCGGAATATTACGAGCTTGCAAGTTGCCAATAATTGTGATGTTGACTTGGGAATAGGGGTCGATAGTTGCGTCTAAGACGACAACGACAGAATCCATGTTGTCAAGCCATTTGATGGAATCAATAACGCCTTTGGTTGCTTCTTTGGCACGTTTTTTTGCTTCGACTTTGTTGAGGCCTTTACGCAAGAATTCTTCGTAGTCAATTTTTGTAGCGATTCCTGGGGTGTCTACGAGAGAAAATGTTAATTCTTTGCCTTTCTTGTTTTTGATTGTTACTTGTTCTTTGATGATGACTTCTCGTGTTTCGTGGGCGATATGAGACACAGAGGACATTTCTTCGTTGAGCCAGTCGACGCAAATGCGGTTGGCAAGTGTTGATTTTCCACCATTTGGAGGCCCGTATAAGCCGAGCTTGACGTGGCTTTTTTTACTGAATGGATTAGCAGTTAATCTTTTGAAGAATGATTTGAGTAATGATGTGACCATATTCTACCCCGCTTTTGGTTAGGTGGGGAAGAGAATGAGGAGTTCTTAAAGCTTTTGGTGGTGGAGTAGTTGGATGCTTTGCTTGTTTGAATGTTTTTGAGGAGTTTTGATTATGTGGGAACGAATAATTTATAAGCGGCGAAATAATTATTTTAGTATGGTTGAGAGAACGTTAGTTGTTGATCATTTGAAGCTTGGATATGAAGGGTTGTTTAAAGCATCTGAAGTATATAATATTATTTCTTCGTTTTTTTATGAGAAAGGGTGGGATTGGTTTGAAAAATTGAACCAAGAGTTAGTGACGCCGACAGGCAAGCAGATCAAAATTGTACTTGAGCCGTGGAAGAGTTCAAGTGATTATTATAAAATTTCCATGCGAATTAAGTTGAATTTGATTGATGTGCGTGAGGTGGAAGTTGAGCATGAGGGGCAGAAGGTACGGCTTGATCATGGGGTTGTTAGAATTACATTTGATGGATATGTGGTGAGTGATCGGAAGGATAAGTGGACGACTGAGCCATTTTTTTGGTTTTTGAGTTACATGATTGAGAAGTATTTTTTTAGGAGTCATTATGAGAAGTTTGAGACGTGGATCAAAAGTGATGTTGATGATTTACATCAGAAGTTGAAGACGTACCTGAATGTGTATAAGTATACAAATCAGAATTAGGGAAGGGGTTCAAATAAATGAATTTAATGAGGGAATTATATGGTTGATGTTGATTTATATTATGAAAAGAATTTAGTTATCAATAATCGGGAGTTGAAGTACAAGGGTATATTTCGTGCAGATGAGTTGTTTCATAAGATTAATTCGCTGCTTGAGGAGTTAGGGTATACGAAACGAGAGAAGAAGACTGAAGAGTTAGTTACGGATGCGGGTCGAAGGACGTATATTGAGCTGCGGCCGTTTAAAGAGAAGACAAATTATGTTATTTTGATGATTAAGATGCGAATTACACTTGATCATGTGACCGAGACGTTTGAGGAAGTACATGGGGTGAAGAAGAAGTTTCAATCTGGGGATGTAGATATTTATTTTGATTCGTGGATATTAAGCGATTATCAACATCGATGGGGTATGAAGCCAGTGGTGTTTTTTTTGAAAGGTGTAATTAACAAATATTTGTATACATGGCCGCTTGAAGCAGGATTTAAAAGTGAAATTGGAGCAGACACAGCACGGTTGTTTTCTGGATTGAAAGCGTTATTTTCGTCGTATAAAGTGGAAGCAGGCAAATATGTGCCAGAGTCGGAGATTAAGCGGCAGGTTGAAGAGGAAATCATGAAAGAAGTGAATGAGAGGGCGGAGTAGGTTATTTTAGTTTTAATTCTTGTTTGATGTGTTTTTCGATGATTCTTGACATGTTGAGGTTATTTTCTTTGGCGTAGGTTTTGAATTGTTTTAAGAGAGTGCTGTTTATTGTTAGGTTGATACGTTCGCGATAAATTGTTTTGGGGAGTTTTCTGGTGTTGTCGTATTCGGCGAGAGCTTCGAAGACTTGGGGGTGTTTTTGGATTATTTTTAGTGCGTTTTCGTAAAATTTACTGTGTGACATGGTTGATTAACCTCCCGATTTTTCTGATATCAGTTATGTTTTCTTTCGTTATTTTTATGATGGTTGTAGCAATTTTATCTGGGTTATATGTTCTGTTATTCATTTCTAAATAATTCATGATGATTAAAGCAGCGGTGCGTTTATTGCCGTCTTCAAATATGTGGTCGATAAGGATGGTTCTGGTGAGCAGGCACATGGTTTTGTACCAATGTTTTGAGCGATAGGTTTGGGCGAGGATGAAATCGAGGCTACTATCATTGATGATGATGCCGTTGCTGAATTGCTGATTGATGGCGATTAAATCTTTTTTTGTGAGCATATTTTTATCTCTATTCTTTTTATATTTTATACGTATAAATACGTATGTTTTTAAATGTTGCGGTGGGAAATTTTGTTTGTGTTTTTGGGCGTGTAGTTACTATTAAGTGATTAATTTATAGAAAGATTTATAAAGACGGACGTATTTTCGGCTTATATGCAACAGGAACTATTTAATGATCAGTCAAAAGGAAAATGTTTGAATAATTTATTAGATGTTGGTCCTAATAAGCCTTTGGGATATTTACCTCTTGAAGTTATGAGTAATTTATGTCAAGTTGATTATTTAAAAGTTGCGCAATATTTGCAAAAAAAAGGGATAGAAGTACGGATATGGGATGAGTCTTTTTGTAATGTTGGTAGCGGCGCATTATATGCTTATGATACAGATTCACTTCAAGCATTATTGAATAAAAATTCTCAAACTCTAATAGAAGCACATTGGCCTACTCAAGTAGATCCTTTTGTGATTTGTGTTGCAACTGTTACGGCTTTATTTCCTTCACGTCTTTATGAAGTAGTGGCTGAGGCATTTGCTGATGATGAGCTTGTACAGTATTCACAAAATACACGAATGGGTCAGGAGGCCTGTTATGCTCCTCCTCTAGAGGATGTTTTAGTATAACAATTCATTAATATTTACCTCTTCTTCCCATCCCCAATCATCGATTCGGCCATAAACTGATATTTCGTCTCTTTGAACGCAAATAATATCTCATATGTTTTGATTAAGTTTTGAAATGTGTCTTTGATGGTGTTGATGAGGTCGTGGAATTCGTCGAGGTTTTTGGTGATGGCGTAGATTAAATAATTATAATGGCCAAATGTTTTTGTGGCCCATAATATGGATGAATGGGTTTTGAGGAATTGTTCAAATTTCAGCTGTTCTTGGGGGTTGGAGTTGATTTTAATGAGCAGGGAGTTGATTGAGAGTTCCAATACGGCATAGTTAATAACTGGGCGGTATTGGATGATATACTTTTGCGCCTCGAGTTGTTTGATGTGCTGGGCTATTGTGTCTTTGGAGACGTTGAGCTGATGGGCGAGGGTGATGTTTGTGATATTGGCGTCATTGGAGAGGGCGTAGAGGAGTTTGAGGTCGAGTGGTTGCAGGGGGGTTATGGATGTTTTTCTTGGTAGTTGTGATTGTTCTTCCATCTTGTTTTTGGAGAATTCTTTTTGTTTGGGAAAATAGGAGGGGGGGAGTACTTCGCTGCGGATAGTTGAGAGGAGTATAAGAAATGTGTCATTACGAATGGTGATATGTTGGGTGAGGGTTTGGAAATAATTGAGGAATTCATCGGCGTCTTTGGCGATAATGGAGATTTCTAAGTTATATTTGCCGCTGTATTGAATGATGGCGTTGACGTAGGATGATTCTATGGCTCTTGTGATTAGGAGTTGTTCTTGGTCTGGTGAATGTAGTTCTAAAAAGATATGATAGGAGCGGTAGTCAAGTTTGGGGATGTTTATAATCGTACGTGAACCGATGATGAGGTTGTTATGCTGGAGCTGTTTTATTCTGTATTCTACTGACTGCCTGCTGAGAAGTGTAGATTTTGCTATCTGCGAGAGAGGTTGCCGGACGTTAGAAATAAGCTCTTTTATGATACGCCAGTCTTTTTGGTCAAGGGCAATTTTCGGACTTTTTTGGGCAAGGACGCGCATATTTTAGTAAAAAAGCTATGGTTATATTTAAATGTTACGTTTTTTTATGGTTTTAGTGGTATTTTGTTTTATATACTTCAGATGCTTTAGGTATTTTATGAAAAATAAACAGAAACAAAATGAATTGAAACAAATGAGAGGCAAACAACAAACACAAATCGAGCATACAAATGTGCTTGACCAACAAAATATAACTTCCTTTTTGGCGGAAGGGAGACTACAATGAAAATCGGCATCGCAGGAGCTCGAGGGAGTATACCTACTCCAACTGGGAAAACATTGTTTGATCGAGAAGTACAAACCTCAAAGTATGGCGGGAATACAACTTGTATTTATGTGGAAGAGGAAAATGGGACGCCACATATTTTAGATGCGGGAACAGGTATTAGAGATTTAGGTGTCTATCTTGCAACCAAAGGAGGATTTAGCGGGCAGGGTAAAGAGTTGAATTTGTATATCACCCACACCCATTGGGATCATATCCAAGGGTTGCCTTTTTTTGGTCCAGCATACATTCCTGGCAATAAAATTCAGATTTTTGGTGAGGCGAAAGTGAAGGGTGTACATAATGGCACGAAGTTTTCGTTAGAAGCGGCGATTCGCGAACATTCAGATCAGCCAGGATATTTTCCGGGGTTGTTATGTGTAGAAGGCGATGGCTTGCAGACGGTGCTGAAAAAGCAGCAGGATTTTCGAAATTTTCCTGCACCGTTAGAAGCATTGCGAGGATTGACCCACTATAATGATTTTGTCGCAGGTATGAAAATTTATGAAACGGAGACAATGACAATTGATACGTTAGCACTCAATCATCCGGGCAATAGTATTTCATATCGGTTAACGGAGAAGTTGAAAGATGGTACGAAAAAAAGAATGGTATTTTCAACGGATTTTGAACCTGATGAAAATGGGTTTGATGATAAGATAATTGAGTTTTGGCGAGGAGCAGATATTGTGTTTGCAGATGCACAGTATGAGCCGCGAGGTTCACCGTACACGGAAAACAAATTTGTGCCAACATGGGGGCATAGTGATTATCGCACAGATTTGCAGATGGCAACGATGGCAGGAGTAGGTTTGCTTGTGTTAACGCATCACGAACCAAAGATGAATGATTTGTATCATGATGGTTTGCATGAACGAGCAATGAAAGAAGCCATTTCGATTGCTGAAGAGTTAGGTCAGAAGCCGGTACGAGTTGTAATGGCAAAAGAGGGTGATTGGTACAATACGAATAGGTTGTACTAATTCGTTACTGTAGTAAAACAATTTAAGTTTTTTTTCACTTTTTGTTTTACTTTTATCTCACTTCCTTGGCGGAGAGGGAGATTAAAAATGGTATTTAAATCAGATTGGGGCGGCAGTTGGAATAATGCACCACGAGTTGTGCAAGAAACACCGCGACTATATCAAGACGGAGGATTGATTGCATTGGTCGGAAAACCTGAAGCGCGCAAGCCATCGAGACAGGGAAGAATGGAAATTGTCGAACAACTAACCCGAATAGATGATAATTTGCTGGGCTACAATTTGGAAGGACGGCAAGTATTATTGCGCTGTGCTAGTAATGAACGTGATTTTGATTTGTATGTGGCAATGCCGTTTGTGAAAGGTGTAACAGAACGGGAAAGTGGTCGAACAATGTTGATTTTAGGAAGTACCGCTCATCATATCGAAGCCATGCAAGGGCAATTTAGTGGTGCGGTTTGGGATTTAGAAAGTGGTGTCAAAGAGTATGGCAATACGATGCGCTGGATTAATGTGGGGAAAACTAAAGAGGGTTTTATTGGTTTGGATTACAATGTGGGTGCGCAGATGAATCAGGGTGTTGCGCGAAGTTTAGACGATGTGCGGTTTTTAGCAGGTATGTTGCTGGAGTTAGGATACGATCCTTCCAAAAAATTATTTTTGCTTGAGCCGCCATATATTCGTGAACGTGAAGAAGGGAAGAAATTTCGCACGCAAGGCTATGTGACATTAGAAGATTATGCGAAGGGGAGGTGAATGTATGGTTGAGACAGATTATACAACGTTAAATGTAATCTTGGATGCGGCGTTAGTTCGAGCACCGAGGTTAGCTGAGGGGAGTACGTTTATCATGCATCATTTTGAGGGAAGTGATGCGAAGTATGTGGAAGCGTATTGCCGCGGTCAGGGATGGGAGTGCAAATATTTCCCCTTAACGGAGAGGTTTTGGGATGCGGTTGAAGAGCATAAAGAAACAGTGCATCGGTTTTATGTGCGAAAAATAGATGGAAAAATAAACGATGTTACAACAGATTAATTCACACTTCCGCCAAGGAAGGTGCTCACTTTTTCTACGGAGAGGGTGGGCACATATTTTTTGGTTTCGGGATAAAGTTATCACTACTTTTTTTTGAACATTAGAAAAATGTAGTGATAACTTTTAGAAAGAGATTGGATAATTAAAAAAATATTTTTTTTATTTTCTCAATTCTAATTGATGAAATGGATAGGCGGCAAAGTCGTCACTTTTTTGTTCGCGAACACGATATCCGGCGGTTGTGTATATTGTTTTAAGTGTGTCTATAACTGGCTGTGGAGTTAGGAGAAGATTTCGATAGAAAAAAGTATTATCTTCTCGGTCGCAAGGATTTGCCAAGAGTGTTTCGATGTTTTGTATGTGAATCAGACAATTAGGTTGTGAGGCTATGAGCTGCTGTATCTTGGGTGTTTGGAGATACAAGGAGTGAGGAGACATTTTTATTTTGTCACGTCAACTTCCCCACCTTGAGCTACTTGATAGTGCGATTGTTGAATGGGTGGTTGGGGAGTGTTAGAGAGGGTTAGTTCTAATGGTGATGCAGTAGGAGTTTGTCGAGGGGGTGTTTGTGCTGTCATCCCTGCTTGTCTTGCTTGATATGCTCTATGTGAAAAAGGGTTCCCTCCGATAACTAATTGTCCTGTAGCAATGTGTGTTCTAATTCCTGCGTAAGTATCTTCTGCATTATATGTTACCATAGTTTTCACCTGTATATTATTTATTTGCTGTTTTACGGAGAAGTTTGTTATAGAGGGGGGTTTATAAATGTTTTGACATATTTGTTACTTTAAAGAAGTTATCTTTTAATGTATCACTTGTTGGTGTTTGTTGATTTAAATACTTAAAGAAAATCCTGAAAAGTGGCTATCCCCAACTCTAAAGAGTGGGGATTTACGCCACTTTTCCAAGACGGATTTTCTAACACAAGAAAAGAAACAACGATTTCTTTTCTGTGCAGAAATAAAGTAGTTTCTTTATTTCTTGAATCAAATATAGCGAAATCCCTGAGCAGGTTTACTGGCATTCATCCCTAAACATGAATGTTAGGGATTTCTGCTTATTTGATTTAAAAATGATTAGCTGTAATGGATTTTGAGAGGGCTGAGCGCATGTGCTTCTGGTGGTGTGTTAATGCCTTTTGTATATAATTTTCCTTGAGGATGTTCTCGTCTGGCGAGGTAGGATGCATCTTTATCGTTTTTGCCAAAGTAGAATTGGGGTTTGTCTGAGTCTATGCCGGCGATGCAGACGTATTGACCATTATGGGCACGTTCGAATTCGCTTTGATGCTGTTGATAGATGGCTTGCGCTTTATCTCTGAATGCTGTAAATTCTGTTAGCGCTTTGTTTTCGAGAGTGTCGGTCATGGTTTTAGTTTGGTATAGAGGTTAATATGCTTTGTGGTGGTATAATAGTTGATTTAACTGAATTTTAGGACAAAATCTCTATCTCTATTTTATAGTCAACCAAGAAAGTCTTCTGGGTAGGAAGACGCCACTTGTTTGACTATTCAGAAGTCCAACTGTAACCCTATAGGATTAGTTGGACTTCTATATGTTTACTTGTGGGAAAAATTCGAATGTTATCTTTATAATGAAGGTTTGTAAATTTTGTGATTTCAGGTGGAAGACGCATGACTAAAGAGTTGCCACTTTTTGTTATAGAGATGTTTCTTTCTAAGCCAAAGAGTTTTCTTTTTTTGACTTCTTGCTCTATTTCAGACGTCGTTTTGTCATCAAAGTATTCTGAGCTACAAGAAGTACATACTTCACATTTACGAATGCCAAAGTCTATGCCATAGAATTCTACAGCACATTGACTCCATTTGAGAGTTCCACCACAACGACATTTATAGGGTAAGATTTCTTCTATCATGATTTATCTATTCGACGGTAATAGAGTGTCTGCAGGGGATGGGAAGTTTGAGCTTGTGTTTTTGCTTCAAGAATGTTTTTATCGGCGTAAAAATTTGGTTGGTCGTGGGTGAATGCGATAAAGAGGTGTTCGCCGGGATGCTGCTCAACTAGAGACGCTTTATGGTCGAGATAGGCTTGTTCGCCACGACGTTGAAGTATCCTTGTATTTTCTTTCTCACGCAGGTAGAGAGAGGTCATGGTCTAGGCAGCTTTCTTTTTGTCGTCTTTGGGTTTGGGTTTTTTGGCTTGATAGTTTGGTATCATTTGACGCAGATCATTATCGGTGATACCACCTTCCCGTTGAAATGCTTCCAGAAGATGGGTTGCTTCTTGGACATTTATTTTTCCTGCGTCTAGTTTTGATTCTAAGCCAATGTGCTTGACGATGTCAGGAATGTGTTCGTCTTCAAGGTGAGCGGCGGCTGATTGGTATAATTGTTGTTGTAATTCACGTGTATATTGCTGGGTAAATTGATTGAATACTGGGCGTTTGAAATTTTTACCATGGGCATTGACGTATTGCTTAATTGTGCCTTTGGTAACACCCGCATATGCTTTCATGAGCATATCTTGTTCTATCTCATCCAAATCATTCTTTTTTTCTTTACTTCTATCAATTTTAAAATGTTGTCTTGCTTTACTAATATAAGTGTCAGTCATGGTATCGATAAATTCTTTTTGTACTTTAAGATCATCGAGTTTGTCAAAGTCAACTTCCCCGTCTTCTCCTATTAGATGTTTATCTATTGCTGCTTTGTAGGCAGCGTCATGTGTATGCGTAGCGGTATCAAAGAGTTTGGTTGCGTGAGAATATAATTTCTTATGTTTAGTAATATATGGGGTTTTATCTTCTTCCTCTTTTTTTGCCATGATAAGTGGGAAGAGGGAAGAAGAGGATTATAAGCTTTTCGGAGTTGAAGTGGTTATTTTTTGATTGACACTGAAAAATTTATGAATGCAGAGGTATTTTTAGATTATTTCTTTCGTTTGGTTCGCTTTTGTACATCTTTTATACTCTCACAGGCAACTTTACCGCCGGCTTCGATGTAGCAGATGGATTTGGGAAAGACTTTTTTGAGGTTGTGTTCGATGTTATCAATTGCTTTTTCAACTTGTTTTGTGGTGAGATGTTGGTTTAGATTGACTTCGGTTGTGATGATCACTTGTTCGGGACCTAGATGCATGGTGCGTAAGTCAAGGATGTCATTGACTTGGGGGATTGAGGAGATGGCACGGATGATTTCTTGCTTTTTGTTGTCAGTTACGGATTCGCCGATGAGTAGTTTTTTGGTTTCATAGGCGAGAAGTACGGCAAAAACCATGAGCAGCGTTCCGATGACAAGTGAACCAATAGCGTCGTAGATTGGGTTGTTGAGGAAATAGGCAGCGGCAATTGAAAGTGAGGCGATGATGATGCTTAGCAGCGCGAGGGAGTCTTCAAAGACGACGGTTAATACGGTTGGATCTTTGGATTCTTTAATTGCTTGGTAGAGGGTTGGAATATTTTCTTCTTTCATTTCTTCGCGCAATTCTTTATAGGCGATATATAATGCGTATGATTCGAATACAAAAGCGATGGCTAAGGCGATAAAAATCAAGGTGAGGTTGTGCAATGGTTCGGGGTTGAGCAGTTTATGGATACCTTCGCGTAAAGAGAGAACCCCGGCGATGCTAAAGATTAAAACAGCGACGAGAAAGGCATAAAAGAATTGCACTTTGCCATAGCCATAAGGGTGTTTGTTATCAGGACGTTTGGTACTTTTATGGATGCCAATCAATAAGAGGACTTGGTTGATGGTGTCGGATAATGAGTGGTAGCCTTCGGCGAGCATGGCGCTGCTGTTACCTAAAATTGCGGCGATGATTTTAAAAATAGCGATGGCAAGATTGCCAACAAGTGCAGCATACACAACTTTTTTACTTCCAGATTGAGCCATTGGAAACAGAATAATTTTAATTGAGTTCTTAAATGTGTTGGTTGACGCATTTTTGAATTTAATTTTTAGAGTTGAACATTCTGATACGCGACCTGTGTACCATTCACTCGTAAAATGCCGACTCTTCTTCTATCCATGCAGCTGGCGTTCCATTGTAATGATTCCGTAAATTTCCCTTGTTCAACAGTGTGGCCAGACACGGTATGCGCATGATGGGCAGCTTCGTGGATATGGCCGTTGATAGATTTGGTCAGCCCAAGCGTTTGCATGATTGTTGCAAGTTCAGAATTGCCCACATTTTCATCACGTATCTCAATTGGTGCTCCTTGTTTGATTAGTTCTTGTGCCATCGCATACATGTGAATACTGCCTTTTCTTACTTCTCTTTTTTTTCTTCCATTATATAGCTCAAATGATTCTGTCGCTACACCAAATTGTGCGCGATCAATTGCCAAAACACCATCGCATTTTGGTGGGATATGGCAGATGAGAATTGTTTTTTCTGGGGCGGTGACAAGTTTGCTGAGGTCATTGACGTTTTCATAATGAAGTATACCTTGTGCTTCCCCTGTACGTATTGCTTGTTGACATGTTTGATACATTTCTTTACTTTCTATGGGTAGAAGTCCATCATCTGTTTGGAGATATAATCCTGTTGGAAGATTTGTGCCAAGGGTATATTCACCGCCGTGGCTATTGCTATCAGAACCAGGTAAGAAAACTAGATGATGGTTAGGTAGTTCAATGCGTTGCTGTTTTGCTATGTTTCTAATATTATCATAAATATTTGCTTTGTGATCCATTACTTGGGTACTTGTAAAAAATTCTTCGTGGCTGCCGCATTGGACATAGGTTTCAAGATTGGTATCAGCAGCGGCTTTGAGAAGAAAATCAAGAAAATACTGTGGTGACATCTGATGAGGATTCTGCTCGCCAATCAGATCACCATTGAGTATTAAGTAGTTGGCACCGAGATCTTTTAATTTGTGTACTGCAACTTTGGCATCAAGCGGACTACACTGATGAAAATCAGAGAGGATACCATAGAGAGTTTCCATGGGGGGTATCTTAACTTTTGCCTCTCAAGTGTTTAAATGATGTAATGCTTTCCTTTTAATGAATTAGGAAGGATTGCACCTTTGTCTTGATATTCAGTTACAAGTTCGACCATGTCATCAATGGTTAATCTTTTTGGATCAACAAGACCAGTTGTGTTTGTTAATGTTACCACTTCGTCTGCATCGGTGTCTTCCAATTTTGTCTTTGGTCGTTCAGTGCTATTTTGTTTTTTAAAGTAACTAAAAGGAGTATTCTCTTGTGTGTATCTATCAAATCCCATCACATTTGCTTTATCTTCAGCTGCGTCTACGAATTTTTGAATTGTGGGAGTATTCATTCCAAATAAGCCAAATGCAAGTTGTTCTTGACGTACGTCATCGGTTGTGGTTGCTCCAAAGTATGATAGAGCGAAACCAACTAATGAAGCATATACTTTAGAACTGAAAGTTTTACGATGGGGAGCTTCTTTTAATTTTGATTTGTTAAGCAGACCATCTGGGCCAATGAGTTCACTTTCTGCTTGTAGATAGGCACTGAAAGCTGCGTGTGTTAATGTGTCGTTAAGTACATCACCTGATTTTTTTGCGTCAAGATAGTTTGTTACGGACATAGTTGGTATACCTCTTTTGTTTATTTAATTATTATGTATCTGTGTTATATTTATCCTAAAAGTGGCTCTGATATATAAATCTTTCGGTTGTTTTGTTACTTTTAAGTGATTACTTATTTTTAAGTAAGGGTTGTTATTCTTATTCTGACCAAAATGTCTCACTACGATGGCTTTATAAAGGAAATACTTATAACCTACTAAAATATTAATGGAATATATATATAATATAGTCACAGTCTAGAAAAATGAGGTGTTTATAAAGAAAGGTTTTGAGTCGGATTTTGTGATTATCATCTATATATGATATAATATTTAACAGGAGGAATGATTCAATATGGCAAAAAAAGTAAGTTCATTACAAGCAAAGTCGATTAAACCAGTGGGGATGAAGCAGGAGGTAGGAGGATCGGTTGTGCAAACGGGAGCTACAGGTCAAGTAAGTAGTAATGCTGGTCAAGGGTTAGATCAGATGCAAGGGGCGATGCCTAAATTGCCACCGGAATTAGAGAAGAAGTTACAAGCGTTAAAAGAGAAATTAGATTCATTTAAAGCGAAAGTGCTGGATAAATTTGGTGATTATATTGTGGGGATTACGTTATTGCCACCAGAGAAGCAGATGCCACCACAGGAAGGTGGGCAGGAAGATGGTGCAGGTGCTCCCGAAGGAGGCGAGAAAAAACAAGAACCAATTGATGAGAAAAAAATTAATGTATTAGTGGTGGTTGATGATACCACATCCTCCACAATGTCTAAAGAGGAGTTATATCAGAAGTTTTCGACGATTATTAAGAAAATTGGCGAAGAAACGGATAAAGATTTAATTCCGCAGAGTATTTTGTTGACTGATTTATGGCAGAATTGTTATGATGCGAAGTATGATTTGAATCGGTTGATTGCGATGGGGGCGCCGATTTATGATAATGGGATGTTAGCTGCAATCAAGATTGCGGAAATTCATAAATCAATGGTGATTAAGAAGTTTGAGAAGTATATTTTAAGTTATGTTCTTGCGGGGAGTTTGACGCAAGGGCGAGCGACGGCGACATCTGATATTGATGTGTGGATTGTGATTGATGATACGGATGTTAAGAAGATGACGCGGGTGGAGTTGAAGGATAAATTGCGCTCGATTATCATTGGGATGGGTGCAGAAGCAGGCGAGATGACAGGTATCAAAAACAAGTTGAATATTCAAGTGTATATTTTAACTGATTTTTGGGAGTCATTAAAAGAAGCGAATCCGATTATTTTTACGCTGCTGCGAGATGGGGTGCCGTTTTATGATCGAGGTATTTTTATGCCGTGGAAGCAGCTTTTGCGGATGGGACGAATTAAACCCAGTCGTGAAGCGATTGATTTATTCATGAGTACTGGCGAGCAGAGTATTTCACGTCTGAAATTACGATTGAAAGATATGGGGATGGAGGATACGTATTATGCGATCCTGACACCTAGTCAGGCGGCGATTATGTTGTATGGTTTGCCGCCGCCAACACCGCGAGAGACACCGGAAGTGATGGAAGAGATTTTTGTGAAGCGGGAGAAGTTGCTTGAACCGGAGTATGTAAAAATTTTAAAGAATAATGTGGATATTCGTAAAAAAATTGAGCATGGGGATAAGAAAGAGTTATCCGGTACGGAATTAGATGAATTGATTACGAATGCGGAGAAGTATTTGAAGCGGATTGGCGAATTGTTTAAAGAGATTGAACAGCGACACAATGAGAAAGGGATTACGGTGTTGTATGATGAGGTTGTTACAATCATTCGTGATGTGTTGAAATTGGAAGGGACGGAGCGGGCGAATGATAATGAGATTGTGTCGTTGTTTGAGAAAGAATTGGTTTCAACGGGCAAAGTGCCGGATAGATATTTACGTGATTTGAATGAGATCATTGACGCGAAGAAGAAATACGATGCGAAGAAGCTTGATAAGATTGATATTGAGAATGCGCGTAAAGGAAGCGGCGGCTTGATTAAATTTTTAATTGAGTATTTGCAACGCAAACGCGGACGGGAGTTAGAGCGCGCACGGATTCGAATTAAGCATGGTAATAAATTTGGCGAGATAATATTGCTTGATACGGTTGCGTTTGTGATTCATGATGTGGATGCGAAAGAGCAGCGCATTGAGAAAGCGGCGCTGTTGAAAGATGGCAGTTTGGGTTCGCTTGAAGAGAGTTCGCTTGAAGAGATGGAGAAAGAGATTGCGCGCATGAAGTTTCCACCGCGGGTGTTTATCAAAGAGCCGATTTTTGAGACTATCAAAGATGTGTTTGGCAGGGATGCGGAAGTGTTGCTGAATTATTAAAGATTTTTTTTGTTTTTTTTTGTTTTGATTGTTTTATTCTTTTTTTTTTGTTTTGTTACTTGCTAGATCTAATAGCCCGGCAGACCAAACAATTTATTGATTTTCAAAAGTATATTTCTGGTGTAATTGCTCTAATCGTTGGCGAAGATTTTGTTCAAGTGTTGGCACTTGCAATACAAGCATCCCAAAATCCGATCCATTTATATTCTCAAGTGTTTTTTGAGGAAATAAAAGATAAATTGGAAGTGTAGTAAGTTCTTGATGCTTTGGCCATGTAGCAGAAGGGGTATTATTTTGATGATAGTGAATCTCTGCGCCATTAAAATAGAATGCATGTTCAATATCTTTATTATCCACATCAACAACACGACAAACAAGACCATCAATTGTCTGGTGATCTTTGGTTTGCACACGATACTCAATAAGATGTGATTCTTCACCAAGTAAATCTACCGCAGGTATAAGAGCAACATAAGTAATAAGTTCTCCTGTTTGTGTGACTTGCCAGGGGGTTTGAGATTTCATAAAGTTATTTTGTGGAATTCAAATGTATGTATTTGGCCTATTTTTTGTTTTGTGACATGCCAGTTATTCTTTTGCATTAAAATTATATTTCTGGTCGATGATACTTGCAAGTTGGTGTAAACTTTGTTCTAATGTTGGTACTTGCTGGGCTAATGATTGAAAACGTTTTTCATATATATTTGCGGTTATGAATTCTGAAGGGATTGGTAGGAGCGCAGATTTAGATGGCCAGTGGGTTGATTGCTGATTGTCTTTGCTGTATCTTGTTGGTTGGCCTGCTTCAAGATAGAATTCATGTGTAGTATCAAGATGGTTTGTTTCATCTACAAGATGGCAGTGCAGAGTGTGAATTGATTTATTATCTGGTGTTTCTATGTGGTATTCATATCTTAATTGGCCGGTGTTTTCTTCATCGTCCCAACTATTTGGGATGATTGTTTGATTGTAACAGATGGAGTTGTCTTTGGTTGTTTCTGTCCAAATGGGTAAGGTATCCATGAATGTGATATTTTGTGTTGTATTTAATAAATATTTGTGTTGTTTGGAGTTTTAGTAGTATAATTATAAATCTTTTGGTTGTTATTATTGAGTAGTTATGGTGGAAATGTATTTAAATACGGTGTGTTTTTAGTAGTAGATGAGTTATACGAAAGATGATGTACCAAAGATTGTACAGGAGTATACGTTAGCGTTACGGGTTCGGGGGTTAACGGTGTATCAGAAGCAGTTAGGGATATTGGAAGAGGTGTTGTTGAAGTATGTAGATAAACAGAAGGATGTGAAAAAAAAGGAAGAAGTAATAGGGGAGGGGACAAGGCTTTCCGGGTTGGAGTTGATACAGTCGTTTGGTGTTCCAGCGATAACGAAGGGATTACAAGTGCATGCCTGTTTATTGTATGGTATGAAAGGAGCGGAGAAGTATACAGCGGATGATTTGTTTTTATTGTATGAGCGAGTACGTGAAGAAGTTTCTCTTACTGCGCATTTTCCAAAGTATGGATATTTTAAGACCCTACCGCGAGATGTTAAGTTAGGATTCAAATCTTTTTATCACATTGAGGATTATTTTATGAAACAAGGGAGACTTACCGATGCGCCGTTTCGGGCGTTGTGGGAACGGTTAGCTGCCAAGGCGTCGAAACGAGCGTTGCCACGAAGCGATGAAGATGATGTTACAGAGGTGGTGAGGCAAAAATCTGCTCAAGAGAAGAGAGCACAAACGGCGATTTTGGAGGAGATAACGAGAGATGCGGTACGACGAAAACCGCAGCAAGCTGTTTCTGTTGCGAGAGATAGGGGGGCGGGAAGTGTTGCGGAAAAATATAAGAAGTCTGAAGTTGAGAAACCAGTACGTCGGGATGAGAACGTTGTGAAAAAATCTCAGACAAAAGGGAGTAAAATGGTTGAAGATGATGATTCTAAGGATGAGGAAGAGGAGGATGTGGAATTTATGGATGTTGATTTAGATGAGAAGTGGTAGAGGATGGATTAAATAGTTACTCTGATAAAAATATTTGATTTCTTTTATAGAAGTCCAAGTTTATTATTAGGTGTTATACTTGGACTTCTAATAAGCAATCCAACCATTTGACACCGAATTATCAGGTTGGATTGCTATATCATAATCTTTATATAGTATTTTTGGATGCTTGGAGAGTATGACGTTATTAGATGATGTTGAATTGGTAATACAAGAGCGTCAAATGCGGCGTGAATTGATATTGTTTAAGAAAGAGGAGCGAGGGTATTTACTTGATGGAAATGCCACAGATAAGTATGGGCATCGAGTGGATTTTTTGATTGCGCCTGCCCAAGGATTATATTCTGCTTGTGAGTTGCAGTGCTATTTTGATGATTTATGTTCTGGTTTTTTAGCGGTGGAGAGTAAAGAGAATTTTAGGCAGGAGCAGGGGCGGGTGTATTTTGGGCGTGTGCAGTTAGGAGAAGAGATTAGCGCAATGGATGCAGAGAAGCTGCGCAAGCATGGGAGTTGTGAAACACATTTTGGGAAGTTGGAGCGCAGGATTACGTTGAAATTGTTTCCTGATGAATTGTATGTGAGGGATGTGGTGCAGCGAAATTTGCAGATGCAGTATGGGTGTTCGCTTGTGTATTTGGAGAAGAATAGAGTTGGGCAGGAATTGAGACGAGTGGCTTAAAAGATTATTTTTGTTCTTATTTGTTTAAATTAGCTATAATCTAGGCCTATTAAGTTTAAATCGTTCAAATAAAGCTTTATCAAGTTTTAAATGGTAAAAATTCGCTTCTTTTTAAGTATTTGTAAAAGTATGTTTATAAAGAAAAGTGCTTCTTAGAGTTGTATGAGTTTAGGTGTAGGCAGAAGTAAATGAGTGCGTTTAACGGCTTTGCTTGCGAATAAAAATTTAAATAAAAAATTAGACAAAAAAATAATTGATAAAAATAAAAAAGTAAAAAAAAATAAATGGAGGAAAAAACAATGGCAGCTATATTAAAACGATTGGTAATGCTGATGGTATTTGTGTTGTTTATATTTAGCATTGCACAAGTAGCCGTAGCAGAGGAGGGTACGAGTGGTGAAGGAAGTACGAGTGCAAGTACAGAGGGAAGTGCAGAGGTATCAAAGAATGGAACAAGCGGTTCGTCTAGTACAGGGGCGAAGGCGGCAGTAAAGACGGATGCAAAAGTGAAGATTGCGGCTGAACGCGGGGTTATTAAAGATACGCGCAAAATGGCAGTAGGTGAAGTAAAAGAAGTGCTGAAGAGTAATGCCACGGTTGATTTGAAAAAAGATGCAATCAGAGAGATCCGTGCGGATACCAAAGTTGCAGTAAAAGAGAGTAAAGAGAAGATTAAGATGATCAAAGAGGAGCGTAAAGAGAAGCTGCAAGATATTCGTGAATTAGTGAAAAAAGAACGTGAAGTATATAGAGAAGTCAAAGAGAAGCATAAAGAGGTACGAGAAGATTATCATGAAGAACGAGATGGGTTGAAGAAGAAACGTGACGAAGCAAAAGGATGTAAAGATACAGATGCAGGATGTAAAGCAAAAAAAGATGAAGTGAAGAAAGGGGTGCGAATGCATTTAACAAAGACAGTTGATTTGATTGAGAGTTCGCTTGTGCGATTACAGGCACGAGTGGAAGCCTCGGCGACGTTGTCGGCTGAAGAGAAAATAAAAGCGTTAGCGGATATTGATGCATTAGAAGTGAAATTGACGGTACAGCGAGAAGCAGTAGTGGCGTTAGAAGCAAAAGGAAATGTCACTAATGAAGAATTGCGTACGGCAGTTAAAGATTTGAAGAAGACTTGGGAAGAGGTGCGCAAAGCACAGCGACGAATCATTGCGGAGATGATGAATGCGGAAAATGAACATGCGGAGAAGAAGCATGAGGAGTTTGGTACGTCGATGCAAAAGAAGATTGATCGTTTGAAAGCAAGCGGTGCTGACGTGTCAGGGTTAGTGGCATTGCAGGTGGAGTTTACGACAGCGCAAGCGAAATTGGAAGCGGATCGAGCAGCAGCATTAACAGCGTGGAAAGCGGCAGAGAATAAAGAAGCTGCTCGGGAAGATTGGAAAAAAGCACAAGCGGTTGTGAAAGAGGATTTGCAGAAGTCAAAAGAGATTTTGCGAAAGTTTTTAGTGCTGTATAAAGAGTTGGCACAGAAAGCAGGAGTGAAGGATGAAGTTGCGGTGAGTACGTCAGTTGCGGCTGAAGCGAGTACTAGTGCTTCTACAAGTGCAGAGACGGTAACGTCAACTGAGGCAACAACAGAAGCGACGGCTTCTTCGTAAAAGTATAAAAATGGTATAAAACTGAGGAAAGGTTTTTATACCTTTTTCTTTTTTATCCAATAAAGGTGGTTACTATGAGAAAAATATTTTTAATGGTGGGAATGCTTAGTCTGTTGTTGTTTGCGTTTGGATGTGCAAAAGATACAGCTGAGGGGGCAGAAACGGTCTCTGGTTCTACTGCAGGGGCGGCGATTAGTGCTGAAGAGCAGGAGATTGGTGCGAGTACAGAAGAACTGGCGGATTTAGATACGTTGTCGCAGGAAACAGATAACGATGTCAATTTTGAAGAATTAGAAGAATTGACGAAATAGATTTTTTTAAATTTTTTATTTTCTCTTTTACTTTGTGTTCATTCGACTATATAGATAATTGCGTTGATTTTGTTATATTACACGCAATTATCTAATAAGACAATTGCAATTTAATATGTGACAATATTAGAGCAATTGTCTATAATAGTAGAGCTCATTAATAATGGAACATTTGTGAGCTCTACTATAGCGAAGGACATAAATAATTATACAAAAATGGTTATGTCCTTCGGAATATAGTAAGTGACTTTTGTATAAAAATTTACGTCACTTACTATAGAATAGTAAAGTGCTATTGAAATGTTCCATTATTTCTGCACTTTACTATAATAAAGTATATTGTGCCATTTATTCTCGCGATAGAATGCGTCTCGTTTTGTTCCTTCTAATTGGAATCCTAATTTTTGGATGATTTTTTGGGAGGCGATGTTTTCTTCAAAGTGTTCAACTTCCAGACGATGGATTTTGAGGATGTTAAATGCAATCTCAACTACTTTTTGGGCAGCTTGAGTGGTTATTTTTTTGCCCCAGTGTTCTTTTGCAAGCCAGTATCCCAGTGTTGCTTTGTGATTTATGTTATCAATATGTTCTAGACTGCAGATACCAACGATTTCATTATCGATCTCAATGCCATAGATAATAGCTTTTCGCTCATGCCAATTTTTTAAAGAAAATGTGATGAATGTGAGGGCATTTCTTTTTCTATAGGGGTAAGGTATATTTGTAGTATAGCGTATAATATCTTTAGTGATGTGTTTGGTGATAGCAGGGGTATCTGTCTTTTTGAGTTTACGTAAGATGAATGTGTCAAGAATTATTTTTGTTGGAGGGTTATGAGACATGATATTTGATCTCTTTTTTTAATAATAATAATGAATGTTTAGAGGCACGCCCAACTGTCGACAACCAGAACATCCATGGTTGATTCTTATCTTTCCTCCATCCTGCGACCCTGCGAACACTGCTACGTTCACCTTAGTGCTGCTTCGTTCCCGATCTGACACGATTCGATGAGGTAGAGTCCCACAGGACAGGACTTCGACGGTTAGACAAGAGGCCATTGAACGCTCTTGAGGCCTTCAATTAGGCTTCGGCTCCGTGTGAGGTCCGTTCACGGTAACAGCGCAGGACCAGCGCGCCAGCCTAGCTATCTCTACATTTTTTAGGTTTATAAATCGCTGTTTTTATATAAGTGTTTTGGTTGAGGAATATGAACTGAAAAAGATTAGATTATTGTTTCTTTTTTGGAGAAGGGAGAGTGTTTTTCTCTTCAAAATCTAACGCCGCAGAATTGATACAATACCGCAATCCTGTGGGTGTGGGGCCGTCGTTGAAGAGGTGACCGAGATGACCGCCGCATTTTTTGCAGAGGACTTCGGTGCGGTTCATGCCGTATTTGTTGTCTTGTTTGAGTTGGATGTTTTGTTTGTTTTTGGCGTCAGAAAAGCTGGGCCAGCCGGTGCCGGAGTCGAATTTTGTGTTTGATGCGAAGAGTTCGCTTTTGCAGTCGGCGCAGATATAGGTGCCAGTGCGTTTGTTGTGGAGAAATTTGCCGGTGAAGGGTGTTTCAGTCCCTTTTTCTTTTAAGATTCGGTATTGTTCGGGGGTGAGGCAGCTGGGTTGAGATTTTGTTGAATTATTTACTTTATGTTTAGTGTTTGTCATGAGATATAGGATTTGTGTTTTTCATGGAGCTGAGGTTTAGGTTGTAGCCTTCGTAAATGAGAGGAATGACCATGCCGGCGTCTGCGTGATGGAGTTCATGGCAGTGGGTGATCCAGATGCCAGGGTTGTTGGCGATTAGTTCTAAATCATAGCGTTCTCCAGGGGCGATGTTAACTGTATCCTTGGTGATGATTGCGTTTAACGGGACGGGGTTGCCATCGGTTGCGACAATTTTAAATGAGTGGCCATGGATGTGAATGGGGTGAGTTGTGGATGTGCCGACGTTGATGAATCTGAGGAGGATTTTTTCATTTTGTTTTACCACAATTGGTTCGGTGTCAGGAAATGCGCGGCCGTTTATGGTGTAGAGATTGTAGTTCATGCTGTGGGTGGATGGGGAAGGAGATATGCTTTTGATTGGGTTTGCGGCGTTTTGGCCATCAGGAAGTATTTCCCATTCATCGAGAAGAAGTGTATATTCTTTGTCATAGGGTTTTTGATTTACATTTGTGATGGTTGGGTTATTTTTATTTTGTTGGTTATTTTCTTTTTTTGGTTCAATGATAAATGCGCCGGATAGGCCCATGTCTAATTGTTGGGCTTCATCACCGTGTACTGACCCGTGGGTGTGATAAAATCGTGTTCCTGCAGGTTTGGCGATGAAGTCATAGGTGTAGGAGGTATTTGGTTGGATGGCTTGTTGAGTGATACCTGGCAGGCCGTCTTGGGTGTAGGGTATTTCTAAGCCATGCCAATGGAGTGAGGTTGGAACAGGGAGGCTGTTTTTGAGGGTGATTTTGATGTGATCGCCTTCGGTTACACGAATCTGTGGACCAGGGATTTGGTTGTTATATGCCCAGGCAACTAAATATTGATTTGTTTTATATTCCCAATGGATGGGGGAGGCTTCGAGGTAGAAGTGTTTGGTGTTATTTGTAATTGTTGGGGTTAGAGGGATGCGGTCTTTTGGTGATTTGAGTGGGTAAGAGAGATGAGATGTATCTTGCGGTTCTGTTGTGAGTGCGTTTAACGGGTTGTTGTAGAGTAGAATGAGGGTGGTTGTGGAGATAAGAATACTAATTATGCAGATGGTCCAGAGGATTTTGTGGTGTGATTCCATGTGGTTTTTTTATTTTCTTTGCGGGATATTTATATTTTACTCTTTACTAAAATCCATTCTAAACTCTAAACCATAATTTTTAAAGCCGTGTTTTTCGTACATTTGATGGATTTTGCCTCTTGCGTGACGTGAGGTGCAGATTAATTTATAGCAGTTATGTGCTTTGGCTTGTTCTATTACATGGTTGATGAGAATTGTTCCGATGCCTTGACCGCGATGTGATTCTTCCACATAGAGGTCTTCGATGAAACCAAAAGGTTCTTTGTGGAGGTCGTTGTGAAGCAGGTAGAGGAAAACGCGAGCTATTTCTTTATTTGATGTTTGATCGAGGATGAAGAATTTTAGGCTGTTTGTTTGGATGGGTTTTTGGTGGATGTGCATGTGAGGTTTGATGTGGTTTGGGGGTTATATATAAGTTGTGATGGGTTTTGCTGGTTTTAGTTTTTATTTATAAGTAGTAAAAATAGCGAAAGATTTATAAACCGGCTTGTGTTTTTATCGTCTATGAACAAATTATATACTTCTTTGGCAGCAGTCGTGATGGCTCTGAGTCCTGCAGTGAGTATGGGACAGCAAGCGGCTGCGGGGCAAGTGCAGCAGAAAAAAGATACTTCTATTATTGAGTCATTGCTTAAGACGTTTGATGTTTTTGAATCTGATTTGGAGCGTCAGAGATGGGCACAAAAGTATGATCCCGCAGTTGATTACATGTTGAAGTATCAAGATGTTGCGCAAGAGATTTGGAAGTTAGATATGGTTCAATATAAGAATAGTCATTTTTTGGCCGATAATAGAAATAAATATAATGATGATAACGTCAATGTTTCTTTTATAGGAGAAATGGTTGATTTTGCAGTTCCAGAAGATTATTTGTATAAAGTGAAACGACCAAATGTTCCAATGTTGATGCTTTCTGTCAGATATGATTATTTTCAAAAAATGGATTGGGATATAAAGGACGGAAAAATGGTGGAAGAGGGTCGTGTGATACAATTACTTCAGTCTTTTATTGAAATGGATTGTGATATTAATTCTGGATCTAAAAAAAGATCAAAATGTCATTATAAAATTATTGTGCCAAAAGCTATTCTTGATAGAAAAGATTGGCTTCATCCGCTTACAGACGATGAAATAAATCAAGTGTATTATGTGGGTGCCGGTTTAGCTACATCAATGTTTGATACGCTTCGAATTGAAAATCAAAAGTGGAAAGATATTCCTTGGAAAAAAGTTAAAGCGGAATCCAAAAATTCATTTTTCTTAGATAAAAAAACGGGAGAATTTGTGTTTTATGGACGTGAAGGCTGCGGCCCATGTGAAACGGTTGCGAATTTCTTGTTTGATCATAAAATCCCTTTTGCGGAACGCAGTGAGATTGGTAGTCCGGGAAGATGCAATGGTGTGCCTTATATCATTGAACGGAAAGAATGTTATGGGGCAGGAGCGGGAGTTATAATTGATATGGCGAAGAAGATGTATGATTTTTCTGAACTAACGAAAAAGTAAGTTTTATTAATCAACATAAATTCTTTAGGTTATGTTACGAATACTTTTCGATACGAATATTTTTGGTAATTTGTTAGAAGAACCTGATGCGGGAGAAATTGAAGATAAAATAGCGGAGGAGAAAGAATTTATTGTGTATGATTATCATCCCATACGAAGAGAAATAAGGGATATTCCTACTACTACTATTCTTAGTAAAAGGACAAGAGGTCTTCTGTTGAGTATGTATGATAGAATCACGGGCAATCATCATTTGAAAGATTCAGATGAAATACTAATTTTGGCTCAAGAATATTTTGAACAGTATAGAATGAGGGGAGGAATCCATGGGTGGCACACTAGTATTAAAGTTGATTTTCAGATTGTTGCTTGCGCAAGTTTTCATGGATTAGATTTAGTTTATTCTAACGATAATAAAACGTTGCTGAGCAGCTATGCTTTAGAAGCGTATGATACGGTGAATATGAAAAAAAATTTACGAACTCCGCAATTTCTTAAATATACAGATTTGTTGAAGAAATTTAGGGGATTACTCTAAATTGTAAATGGTCGTTGTTGCTTTCACAAATTCTCGCAATTCTTTTTTAAATTGTGGGTCTTTTTGAGCTTTTGATAACTGCTTGTGGAATTCTTGGTGTGATAATTTCGGATATTTTGTTCTCATACGTGTTGAAAAGACGGGTTTTAATATAAATGTTTTGCTTCGAAAATAATGTATATTTTATTTTTCTTCTCCCAAACATTTTTAAAGTATTTATTAAATATGCTCTTCTTATTACAATTGTTAAAATACTATGGTTGAATTAATCATTACAGAGAAGCCGAGTTCAGCGAAGAAGGTAGCGGAAGCGTTAGCGGATGGTAAATTAATTCAGAAGCGAAATAAGCAGAGTTCGTATTATGAGTTAACGCATGGGAAGAAACAGATTATCGTTACATCGGCGGTTGGGCATTTATTTGGGTTGGTTGAGAAGAATTCTAAAGGGTGGAGTTATCCGGTGTTTGATGTGGAGTGGCAGGCGTCAAATAAGTCTTCGAAGGCGCTTGCATATGTGAAAGATTATATTGATACCATTTCTATGCTTGCGAAAACGGCAGATGAGTTTACGATTGCGTGCGATTATGATGTTGAAGGAGAAGTGATTGGGTTTAATGTGATACGTTTTGCGTGCAAGAAGAAGGATGCGAATCGGATGAAGTTTTCTACGCTGACAAAAGGAGATTTAGTTAAGGCGTATGATGAGAAGATGAATCATTTGGATTGGGGCCAGGCGAATGCAGGGGAGACGCGGCATATTTTAGATTGGTTTTATGGGATTAATTTGTCACGGGCGCTGACGGCGTCTATTAAGACGACAGGAAGATTTAAAGTGATGTCAGCTGGTCGAGTACAGGGGCCGGCGCTCAAACTGTTGGTTGATCGAGAACGCGAAATTGCGGCGTTTAAGCCCGAACCTTATTCAGAAATTATTTTACATGGGGAGTTTGAGAAGCTGGGGTTTGAAGCGGATCATAACAATGGGAAGATGTTTGATCCTGTTGTTGTGCAGAAAGTGTTTTCTGTTGTGAAAGGGGCGAAACAAGCGATTGTGAAAGATGTTAAACGCACTCAGCGAGAGCAGATGCCTCCGTATCCATTTGATTTGACGGCATTGCAGACGGAGGGGTATGCACAATTTAAGATTACACCAAAAGAGACGTTAGAGATTGCGCAGTCGCTGTATTTAGCAGGAGTGACGTCGTATCCTAGAACTTCATCACAGCAGTTGGATCCAAAGCTTGGGTTTGTGAAGATTTTGACTGATCTTTCTCGTCAGATGGAGTATCGAGATTTATGTGATGAGCTGCTTAAGTTGAAAGAGTTGAAGCCGAATAATGGAAAGAAAACGGATCCAGCGCATCCGGCGATCTATCCGACTGGTTTGACACCAAATGAATTGAATCCAAAGCAGCAGAAGATATATGATTTAATCGTGAAGCGGTTTATGGCGACGTTTGCTAAACCTGCGGTACGAGAGACGATGGAAGTTGGTTTAGATGTGCGTTCTGAATTATTTATTGCGAAAGGAACAAGAACGGTTGATGAGCAATGGCATCGTTTCTATAAACCGTATGTGAAAGTGGATGAAGTGACGCTGCCGGGAATGAAAGAGAAAGATGTTGTTGTTGTTAAAGATATTGTGCAAGAAAATAAAGAGACGACGCCACCAAATAGATTCAATCAGGCGTCCATTATTAAAGAGTTGGAGAAGCGAAATTTAGGAACGAAGGCAACACGAGCGGATATTCTAGATAGGTTATTTGAGCGAGGATATATTGAGGGTGTACAGATAACTGTATCACAATTTGGAATGCGGACTATTGAAGTGTTAGAAAAGTATGCGGCGACGATTGTGGATGAAAAATTAACTGCGGATTTTGAATCAGAGATGGATCAGATTCGTGAAGGTCATGAGAAGCAGGAAAAAGTGCTTGAGCGGGCGAAGAAAATATTAGTTGAATTATTGTCTGATTTTAAGAAAAAAGAAAAAGAGATTGGCAAAGATTTGTTAGGTTCGCTTACGGAGATGAGGGAGAAGCAGAGTTATATTGGGCAATGTTCTGGTTGCAGTGATGGGAAGCTTGTGATGAAGAAAGGGAAGTTTGGGATGTTTATTGCGTGTGACAAATATCCAGAGTGTAAAACTACTTTTAAACTACCTGGTTCAGGACTTGTAAAGAATTCAGATAAGATATGTACGCATTGTTCGCATCCGATGATTGTGATTATTCGTAAGGGGAAGCGACCGCAGGAAGTGTGTATTAATTCGGGATGTTCGAGTAAAGTGACGGCGGAGGAGAAAACACAGTATGAAAATATTGAACAACAGAAAGTGGCGGAGCCATGTCCGAAATGTGGGAAGA
>Ga0209541_10003927_pt1 | contig 26850 bp, 46 predicted proteins | sample RifCSPlowO2_01_FD_184027 | JGI IMG/M metagenome (GOLD analysis project Ga0209541, IMG submission 184027) | Groundwater microbial communities from Rifle, Colorado - Rifle CSP2_plank lowO2_0.1 (SPAdes) (version 2) | ecosystem: Environmental > Aquatic > Deep subsurface > Groundwater | place... | reverse complement strand
AATGTAACCGCTTTCTTTTAGAAAAAGAAAGCCGTTAACGTTCAAAGAAAACTACAAATGTAATGCAATAGGTTAAATATGGGTAAACGCATTATAGCTAGACGAAGAGGAAAGGGGACAAATGTATACAGGCTACCCTCAGTAGGCTTAAGGTTCAAACCTTCTTATAGAAATGAAAAAGGCAAAGTTGTTGATATAGTCCATGATGTTGGCAGGGATTCCCCTGTGGCCAAAATCAGTTATCCAGATGGATCATCTGATTATGTAATTGCATATAAAGGCCTTAAAGTAGGGGATGAAACAGCAAACATAGGTTTGCCATTGGGCCAGATACCAGAAAGCACACAGGTATTCGGTTTAGAAACCTATCCAAACTCAGGCCCAAAGCTTTGCATGGCTCCGGGATCTGCAGCTATCATACTTTCAAAAACAGAAAAGGATTGTATAGTCGAACTCCCTTCCAGAAAAACAAGGGTATTCAATTTAATGTGCCGTGCAACAATAGGAACACCAGCAGGCGATGGAAGAGACGAAAGGCCTTGGGTCAAAGCTGGTAAGAGGGCACACTTCATGAAAGTAAGAGGGAAAAGATATCCAATTACATCAGCAAGAGCCATGAACGCTGTTGCGCATCCATTTGGTTCAGGTTATGGCGGTGGTATAGGCATGCCAAAAACAGTGTCCAGAGACGCGCCGCCTGGAAGAAAAGTAGGGTCTATAGCAGCTAGAAGAACAGGAAAGCGAAAGTTGTAGACTTGGTTAAAAAGATAAATATTATAAAACTTGAATACGGTGAATAAACATGGGAATTGAATTTTCATTGAAAGGGAAAACATTTGAAGAAGTGAAGAAGCTAAGCTTAGAGGAATTTAGCAAAATGCTTTCTTCGAGGGACAGGAGAGCCCTGAAAAAAGGTTTCACAGAGGAGCAGAAAAAATTACTATTAAGAATAAGGAAGAAACCAAAAAGTTTCCTGAAAACACACTCAAGGGATATGGTAATCATTCCAGAATTAGTTGGGTTGAAAATAGGTATACACAACGGAAAAGAATTTGTTCAGGTTGATATAAAACCTGAAATGCTTGGACACAGGTTAGGCGAATTCGCCTTAACAAGGAAAAAGATTGAGCACAACGCTCCTGGCTTCGGTGCAACCAAATCAAGCAAGTTCGTGCCGCTGAAGTAAACGAGGGATTCCTTAAAACCGTAGGTTTTAAGCAAGCAAGTTCGTGCCGCTGAAGTAATTGCGAGACATGCTAAAATGGATGAGATTGATTTCCTTTACAATTGGTCTGAAATCAATCTCCATTCATCTTAGAACCAATAGGTTATATGATAAAATACGCCTTTACACCAACAACAGAGAAGTATTCCAGAGCTTATGGCAGCGGTCTCAGGATCTCGACAAAGCACTCTGTAACGCTATGCAGGATCTTAAGCGGAATGAATATAGTAAAAGGAAAAATATTGTTGGAAAACCTCTTATCAAAAAAAGAACATCTTGATGGAAAGTATTACACCAATACCGCAGAAGAAATACTAGACCTTTTAAAATCAGCTGAGTCAAACGCAGAATTCAAGGGTCTCGACGCAGAAAAACTCATAATATTCGCATCTGCCCACAGAGGTTTTACATTTTTCAGGCCAAGAAGAATGAAAATGCGAAGGGATAAAAGAAAAGTGACAAACGTACAGATCGTTCTCGTCCAAAAGTGAAGTTAAAAACAAAATATGGGATTATACCATCCGTGCAAAATACTTGAAGTGGTTAAAAAAGACAAGGAAGTCGTGTCTTCAGATGAAAGCATACAGCTTATAGTGGAGGCGTGGGACGAACTCCAATGGGCAGTTTCACTTGACCAAAGGCTTCTCAATGAAAAAGTCCTCTCTGGTGACGTGGTCCTGGTTGATTGGACAATAGATGAGCAAACAAAAAATCCCAAAATGAACGCAGTAAAAATACTTAAAGGCAAAAAAGGCGATAATGTTTGGAAATCCTATAAAGATTATCTGAAAAAACAAAAGGTTAAAGTCAATACAATGCACGAAAAAAACCAGGCAGCCGCAGCAGCCTCATATATGGGATGACACTGATCTTCAGATCAGTGTCGGGCTGAATGGGATAATATGTGGAAGGCGTAAAAAATTCAAGCCGAAGCGAAGAATTTTTAGCCTCCCTTTTTGATTAAACTTTTGGAGCAAAAGTTTATGCTGAAACAACACTTTGTTAAACAGGCAATAAAAGAAGCAGAGTTGGAGAAATTCATAACTGAAAGTTTCCCTGAGGGGGATTATTCCAAAATAGTCTTACAGAGAACGCCTTTGGGATTAAAAGTTGTGATATACACAAACAAGCCCGGAAGAATTATCGGGAGGGGTGGAAGGAATATAGAGCTAATAAATCAGGCCCTTAAAAATAAGTTTGGTTTGGAGAACCCTCAAATAGACATAAAAGCCGTTGAGAATCCCGATCTCGACGCAAAAATAGTTGCCAAACAAATTGCATCTGCCTTAGAGAGGGGTTACAATTACAAAAAGATAGGTAATGTGTTCCTGAAAAGAATTATGGACGCTGGTGCAATAGGTGTCGAAATAATAATTGCAGGTAAACTAGGCGGGGCAATGTCGAGGATGGGAAAATTCATTGCAGGTTATATTAAGCATTCAGGCCAGGGTGTTATCGATCATGTTGATGTAGGTTTTTACGAAGCCCTTCCAAAGTTAGGAAAAATAGGAATTACTGTTAGAATAATGAAAGTATTCGAGGACATAACAGGTGATGTAAAAGACGCAAAAGCTTTCAAAGAGCACTCAACAAAAATAATGATAAAAGAGATTGCCGAAGAGGAAAAGGAGATAGAGTCTTTGATATCAGGCGAAAAGCCTGAGGCAGGAAAAGCAAAAAAGCCCAAACCAAGCCCAGCTAAAAAAATTCCTAAAAAGCCCAAACAAAAAACACAGGAAAACACTAATAAAGAACCAAATTGATGAATTGACAATTATTATGGCTATTTTAAGATCAGACGAAATAAGAAAAATGGAAGAAAAAGAAGTAGACAAAAAGCTAGGGGACCTAAGATTAGAATTAGCAAAAGAGAGAGGGAACATCCATATAGGGGGCACAGTAACATCTCCAGGCAGGGTAAGAGAAATCAGAAAAACAATAGCAAGGATCCTTACAATAAGAAATGAGAAAGCTAAGCCAATAGTCCAGCCAAAATCAGCCAAGAAGGTTCATATTCAGGAAAAAGTTCCAAAAAAGGAGGTTTCCAAAAAGTAGGGATGATATCTAGGTTTATATATATCTCCTTGCTCTAATTTAAACTAATGCCAGAAGTTTGTCCAAATTGCGGTTTGCCGAAGGAAATCTGCGTATGTAAAACTATCGCAATGGAGGAAGAGAAGATAAAAGTTTTTACTGTTAATAAAAGATACGGAAAATTCGTCACGATAATAAAAGGTCTGAGTAAAGATATTGATTCTAAGAACATCCTTAAAGAGATGAAAACTAAATTAGCCTGTGGCGGCACGATAAAAGATAATGAAATAGAGCTCCAGGGCAACCACAAAGACAGGGTCTACGAAACTTTGATTAAGCTAGGTTTCAAGAAAGAGCAGATAGAAAAATACTGATTGTAACGCTTTTATTATAGCTAAACCAATCTATTTGCATGGCAAAACAAAAAACAGCTTCAAACCAATGGCCAGAACATGCAGGAGCGTGCAAGAAAACAAAGGCCCTTTTCGGTTTGCTAATTCTGCTGGTCGGCCTATACGGTATTGCTGGTGACATGGGTATGCTAGGAGCCAAACCCCCAGTAAGCCCTTGGTGGATCTTGGTTTTCTTGGTAGGCCTTATTGTACTGCTAAAAGCATCAGCAGGCAGCAAATGCCCAGTATCCAGAATGAGGTAATTCTATTTCTTTTGGTGTGTTGTATTCGAATAGCCGAAAGGCTTGATATGTCAGATACAGATCTATTTATAAATAGTTCTGCGATAATATAGTGATACTTAAGAGGATAACACAGATTCCTATTCAATTGGTAACAGAATCTATGTTGAATTATTATGGTTAAGAAAGGAAGAACTAATATTGGTCTTAATGTGAAAGCCCCTCAGGGATCCTGTGAAGACAGGAAATGTCCGTGGCATGGCAGCCTCTCTATAAGAGGCAGGGTTTTCGAAGGTACTGTAAAAAGTTCTAAAGCCAAAAATACTGCAGTTGTTGAATGGGCTTATAATTTTTATTTACCTAAATATGAAAGATTTGAGAGAAGAAAAACAAGTATAAGCGCTTACAATCCACAATGTATAAGGGCAAAGGAAGGCGACAAAGTTACTGTAGCAGAATGCAGGCCTTTATCAAAAACAAAAAGCTTCGTGGTAGTAGGATCAGCAAGTTAAATGGTCTGATTTAACCTATTGAAATGTTTTGGAGACGACCATATCTTAAGGAAATATACTGTGAACCAAAAGGATATTCAAATGTTTTTCTTTTGGTACGGTAGTTTTCTAGTGCAGGTCTTTTCGTGAGAAAAGAAGTGCTTACAAAAAGAAAAGGATAGACATGAAAGCAATATCAGCGTCAATGACAAAGGGAGTTCAGGTAGGCTCAAAATTAAAATGCGCAGACAATAGCGGAGCAAAGATACTGGAAGTGATATCTGTCCGCGGATTCCGGGGCAGAAGAAGGACAAGGCCTTCAGCAGGTGTGGCCGATCTTGTTGCTTGTAAAGTAAAATCTGGTGTCGAAAATGTGAGGCACGAAGTTTTGCAGGCTGTTGTGATCAGGCAAAGGAAGGAGTACAAGAGGCTGGACGGGATGAGGGTCAGTTTTGAAGATAATGCAGGTGTCATTGTAACAGAAAAGTTCGAGCCGAAGGGGACTCTAGTCAAGGGCCCTATTGCAAAAGAAGCAATAGAAAGATTTCCGATTATAGGTAAAGTGGCGTCGATTGTTGTTTAATCATAATGTATATATGAAAAAAGAATGGTCAAGGGAATGGAAGAGAAGCAAACAGCCAAGAAAACAGAGAAAGTACAGATACAACGCTCCAAATCATGTGAAGCATAAGTTGCTTTCAGCCCATCTTTCCAAAGAATTGAGAAAACAGTTCAAGAAAAGGTCAATACCTCTTAGAAAAGGGGATGAAGTTGAGATAATGGTAGGGACATTTAAAAAAACCAAAGGTATAGTTGAAAGGGTCGATTTGAAAAAGTTAATGGTTTACATAGAAGGTGTAAAAGTTAAAAAAGTTGACGGAAGCCAAGTTTCAAAACCTGTTGACCCTTCAAACTTGAAAATATTGAAACTAAATCTTTCTGATAAAATGAGGGTTAGAGTATTCGAAAGAAAAGGCATCAAGGCTCAGATCGAACCAGCGCCTGTTAAAAAAGAACTTGTTGGAGGTAAAGAAACAGTAACAAAAACAGCTTGAGTAGATGATTGAAAAAAGTTTATGGGGCACTTAAAAAGATCACAGGCGCCAAAATTTTGGCCGATCAAGAGAAAAGGGTTAGTCTGGACAGTAAAAACAAGTCCAGGACCCCACCGACTGCAAGATTCCATGCCTTTGCAGATTCTGGTTAGAGATGTTCTAAAGGTTGCAGATACTGCAAAAGAAGCAACATCAATAATAAAACAAGGAAAAATTGTTATAGACAAAAAGCCCAGAAAAGATCCAAAATTCCCTGTGGGGTTAATGGATATTATAGAGATACCCGAAGTCAAGAAGAATTTTGTGGTTTCGATGGGAACAAGCGGTTTGACATTGATTGAGGCAGACCAATCAAAAACAGCAAATAAACTCTGCAAGATAGTCGGAAAAACAACAATTAAAAACGGTTTGCACCAGCTACATCTTCATGATGGAAGAAACATACTCGCAGAGAGTGACCAGTACAGAGTTGGTGATAGCATTGCAATAGCTCTTCCAGATCAGACAATAACAGACCACCTTCAGTTCGAGGAAGGTTCTGATGTAACTATAATAAACGGAAAAAACAGGGGTTTGAGTGGTTCAGTGAAAAAAATAGTCCCAAGAAAAACAGCAGTAGAAAAATCTAAAGTGATAGTGGATTTAGGCAAAAAAGAATTGGAAACACCGAAAAATTATCTGATGGTAACAGGTAAAAAAGGAAGCAGCGATAAAACAGAACCCCTGATTTCAGAGCCTAAAAAGAAAAAAGGGAAGTAATTGTAAAACTATATGGCAGAAAAAATCGAAAACGTGATGAGAAAAATAAGGTTAGAGAAATTGACAATAAACATAGGAACAAAAGAGTCGGGTCAAGGATTGGAAAAGGCAAAGAAGCTTCTGGAAAAACTGACAGGCAAAATAGTTGTACTAACAAAAACCCACGATAGGACAACATTTGGGATGCCTAAAGGAAAGCCAATAGGTGTTAAAGTAACTCTCCGTAATAAAGATGCCTTAAGCTTCCTGAAATCTGCGTTTCAGGCAGTGGGGAATAAATTAAAAGAATGTAATTTTGATTCGACAGGGAACTTTTCGTTTGGTGTGGAAGAGTACATAAACCTCCCTATAATAAAATATGATCCAGAGATAGGTATATTCGGAATGGATGTTTCAGTAACTCTGCAAAGACCAGGTTACAGGATTAAAAATAGGATGATCAAACAAAAAAAATTAGGTAAAAATCATGTCATTAAGAAAGAGGACGCCATAGAATTTGTGAAAAAAGAATGGGGAATAAAAGTAGACTGATTATGTCATTCGAAAAATCCAAAAAACAGGTGGAGAAGAAAAAAGCTAAGTTCGCAAGGTTCATGAAATTTTGCGGGCCTAGAAAAAGGGAGTTTGGAAAATCTGTATATCCATGTAGGCGATGCGGTAAAACTTCAGGTGTTATAGTAAAATATGGTCTGCAATATTGCAGGCAATGTTTTAGAGAGGAGGCGCCAAAACTTGGGTTCAGAAAGTACAATTGATACCCTTTCTTTTCAAAGAAGGATGGAAACAGGTTTTTGACCAATTGGTTAGAAAACCTGTTTCGTCCATTCAAGAAAGTGTATCCTATCCAAAGAAAAGGATTTACATAATTATGAAACACGATATTTTGTCTGACATGTTCACTATAATTAGAAATGCAGAAGCTGTTGGTAAATCAAACTGCGTAGTCCCAGCATCTAACTTAGCTAAAAATATCCTGAAAGTCATGCAGGACAAGAAATACATAGGGAATTTCGAGTTCATAGATGATGGAAAAGGTGGAAAGTTCAAAGTAGACCTCATAGGAAGAATAAACACGTGCAGCTCAATAAAACCCAGATTCTCGGTCCAGGTAAAAGAGCTGATTAAGTGGGAAAAAAGATTTTTGCCAGGAGAAAATCTAGGAATGCTCCTTATGACAACACCTAAAGGCGTTATGGATCACTATTCTGCAAAAAAAACGAAAGAGGGCGGAAAATTATTGGGTTTTGTTTACTAGCTGCTCTTTCTTTAGAAAAGAAAGGGCAAGGAAAGGTCGAAACTGATCTTCAGATCAGTTTCCAATCTTCGTTTCCAGAAAGAAACTACAATACGAGATGATATGGCAGCAGAAAAAGAGCTTAAGGAAGCACTAAAGGCGAAAAGAGTGATTATGGGTAGCAATAGCGTTATAAGGGGTTTGAAAGCAGGGCTATTTAAGTCAGTAGTTTACGCATCCAATGCGCCTGAAAATTCTATAAAAAGCCTAGAACACTATACACAATTAGGGAACACGTCTTTAGAGAGATTTGAAGGTAACTCTAAACAATTAGGCGAAATTTGCGGTAAACCATTCAACATACTTTTGGTAGGGTTGAAAAAGTAGTTAAGATAGAGGGACGAAACCGATTCAAGAGAAATCAGATAAGAATCGATTCCCAACAATACAGGTACGAAATAGGTTCAGATAAATTTCCAGGATCGTGTCTCCAATAGCATTGTGCACACGACATCTCAGCGCCTATGCACGCTGAGATGCTGAAATCTATTTCCAACCATATATGAACAAAATAAAAATAGACACAGAAACTTTTAGAATAATATCGATATTCGAAAGGGTAACAAAAGTTCACCCAAAAGATTGTCTCGTAGGATCTGATGCAATCTACTTCTTAGTAGAAGACAAAAAAATAGGCTTAGCCATAGGTAAAAACGGGATAAACACAAAAAGATTGAGTAAACTTCTGGGAAAAGATGTAAGGCTATTTGAATATTCAGAATCAGCGGAAAATTTAGTAAAAAATTTGATACCTTCAGCTGAAAATATTGAAATTTCGGGCACATCTGTTAAACTTTCTGTCCCACCACAAAAAAGACATTCTGTTATAGGCAGGGGAGGAAAAAACATAAACATGGTCAAGGAGCTCCTTGACAGGCACTATGGAATAAAAGAGCTTAAAATAAGATAGAATTATGCGATTTTCCTTATCACACAACTTACCAGTCATATTTTACCTAGCTTTAATCTTCTATTTTTCCAGCTTATCTCAAATAAATATAACTATACCAGGAGATAGCAATGGTTTAGTATTCCATTCGGTTGAATATTTTGTTCTCGGTTTTCTGGTTTCTAGGTTATTTCTTGGTTCAAAAATAGGATTATCCATAAACAAACTGATCATACTATCCATAGCACTTTCTATTCTCTATGGTATAACAGATGAGATCCATCAAAGTTTTATTCCTTCCAGAACAGCTAGTTTAATAGATCTTTTTGCAGATAGTATTGGTTCAATTCTGGGTGCAATAGTTTACAAGTTTTACAAAAAATCTAAGATTTAGAATATAAATTCTTCAAAAGAAGCGCATCCTTTTCTATGTTGGGGGATTCACAGATAATTACCCCTTTAATTTTGAATTCTTTCCATGTTTTCACCAGATCCTGAAAATTAATTTTTGAATCTTCCAAATTCATATGATACCTTTCCCCCGTGTCTCCGAAATGGATGCCTTCTGTGTGGCAGTGCATATTATCCAGAGCCTGCCTTCCTAATTCTTTTTCCAGGCTTTCCAGAATAAAGTAAAAATCCTCATAAGTATTCACCTTTCCCAACGATCTTGAGTAATGGTGTGCGAAATCAATGCACGGAAGGACGCCCTCAACATCCTGGCTTATTTTAATTAGCTCCTCTAAACTTCCAAATTGATTTGTCTTTCCCCCTGTTTCCGGCCTTATCCAAACATCTATTCCATCATCTCTTAGCTTTTTTACAACTTCTTTCAGGCTTTCTTTCACATTTTTATAAGCAAGAACAGGGTTCCCCAAATAATAAGCTGCGTGAAAGCAGACTGACCACCCACCACACATCCAGGTTATCTTCGCAGCTTTCAGAATCCGTTCAATACTAGCTTCCCTCTTCTCCTTTTCAACAGAATTCAGGTTTATGTAATACTGTCCATGACATGTCAGAGCAACATTATTTTCTTTTGCGGCTTGTTTGATCAAAGGGGTTTTTTCCTCTGAGATATTAACAGACTGGACAAATTCCAGTTCCATTGCGTCCAGTCCAAGTTTCCTAACTTGCTTGATGCCTTCTGCAGTATTCCTTGGTATTGTAGAGATAGGGATCCCAGCTGTGCCAAATAAAATTTTGTCCATAATATCAAAGAAATCATTTTTCTGTCCCTATTAATCTCTTGATTTCAGAAACAACTAGTTGAAAAGTTTCGTTGCTTAGTTTGGCAAATGGTCTAATTACTCTCGACTTCTCAACTTGCATTATTTTATCTGCTTTTATTCTGCTCTCTACAGGCAGATTGCCTTCTCTGAGGTTTTTCTGGTAAAGCGGGACAGAATAAGGCCTTTCTTCCAACTTAGATGTTATGGCACAAATAACAATGTCCGGGTTTTTAGAATTGTAACTGTCATTAGAAACTACTAAACCCGGTCTTATTTTCTCACCCTCAAAATTTGAAAAAGGAAGCTTGATCCACACAATATCGCGCTGTTCCATAAAAACTATAAATCCTGTCGCTTTTTCTTTGCAATCTTATCCCATATAGAGTCTTCTTTTTCCCATGCTCTCTTCAAAGATTCTTCTGAAAGTCTTTTCCAGAAATCATCTTCTTTGGGGGCAACCAAGCCTATAACATCACCCTCTTTTTTCAATATTATTTCATTTTCATTTTCAATAAGTACCAGAGTTGCTCTCCCTTCAATTCCCATATCTTCCCTTATTTCTTCAGGTATCACCAGAACCCCTCTTTCATTCATTTGTATAGTCTTCATTTTCATACCAATCCCACTGTTCATATTAGTATGATTGCATATAAAAAGCTTATCTGAATAGCTGTGCCGATAGGTGGCTGTATCACGCGCGCAAAGCTATAGCTGGGAAAGGGAGATTGGTATTGCAGAAAGCGGTATCCTGCTGTACCGAAAAGTAGGGTATCCATAAAATATGAAAAGACATACTACCTATCCAATTCATCCATCCTATATCCTTTAGCATCTCTAATGAAAATAACCGACCTTGTTCTTGGCCTTTCTGGTATTCGCATCCTTTCTACATTTTCTTTGTCATCTGTTACAACCACGTCTGTTATAACCTTTGAAAACAAAGGATTTTTTGGTATCTCCATGAACTTACCCGCGTAAGATTCACTGCCTTCCTCAACTTCTTTGTTTTCAATAATATCCTTGTTACTTAAAAGTTGAACCCTCTTTATGCCATCTGGATCTGTTATAGCATATTCATAAGTAATTAAATTTTCTCTTCTGCCTGTAGAGTAATTTTCTAGTGATAGTCTTTTAACAAAAAAACTTGTCCTGCTTCTTTCTTCATCCCTCTTTTTAGAATATTGGTCTAATCGGGTTGGTCCTTCTAAGCCTAAAAAAGTTGCAACTGCTCCAAGAACAGCGCCTATATAAAATTGTCTCGAAACCATATCTCACTCCTTTTCTCTAACCTCTTTATTTTTCAGCGGAGCCTCGGAAATCTCGCGGGATTTTTCCCTGGCTTTCTGTATAGCAGTTTCCTCATCCACTTTTTCCAAATCCTCTATTGTTCTGAGCAGTTCCTGCGATTCTGTGTCTACAGGCAGTTCTTCCTTCGCAAAAATCGCAGACAGCCTCTCCTTCACCTTGTCTATTTTGCCTTCTTCAAAAGCCTTGACAATATCCATATCCATAAGTATGCTGTTCAGGTGCTCCACGTCTGTATTCAGTATCTGGTCAACAAGCTTGCTTTTTTGCTGCATTTTCTGCCTCTCCCTCATTGTGTCGACCAAGAATATCAGCTGTAAAAGCTGAAGCTGCCTTGTAGCTTCCTGCTGTTTTGTTGAGCTTTCGAGCCTAAGTGACTTTATTTTTTGTACATTTAGGAGTTTTATTGTGTTCCCCTTTCCCTTGCTTTCCAGAAGCAGTCTTTGTATCTTCTCCTGCAGATCCTCTATCTCTTTAGAAATATTCTCAGTCGACTTCTCAATTTTTATCCTCTCTTTCAACAAGTCGTCGTCGCTCAATCCAAACAAGTCCTTTCCAAATGTTTTTTTCAGAAAACTCTTGAGATCCATGTTATTTTATATAAAAGTAAGCTATAAAAACTTACTAATCAGAAAGGATGAGACTGATTTCTTAACTAATTGGCGTGAAATCAATCTCCAGCCATATTTAGCATCTCCTTCACCGCGAGAACAGCGCCTTTTGCATAGGGCTTTAACCTTTTCTCTATCTGTTCTGGCAAAATCTCAGGTCCGAGGATCCCCATCCCAATAGGCTTCATAAATTCCAATTGCAACCCTATAAGCGCAGAGGTAACTGCCTGCCCCATAACCAAACCGTGTTTAGTCTCGCCCCTTTCTATAATCCCTAGAACAACAATCCCATCAACCTTTCCATCTTTCAAAATCCTTTTTACAGCGAGAGGCTTCTCCATTGATCCGGGGGCCCAAAGTTCTTTCACTATTTCCAAACCGTTTTCCTTTGCAGTCCTTCTAGCCTCCTCCAACATTATCCCAACTTCTTTCTTGTGGAACGATCCGCACACAACGGCTATTTTATTTCCCATATATGATTTATCAGCCCAATAATTCCTTGAGCTCGTGTAAATTTGCGACAGCAAACGGTATGATCATCTCCTTCTCTGTGAGACCGCCGTGCATCCCCAAGAGATCGAACCTTTCCCCTTTAACATGTTTATACCAAAACGTTTTATTCTTATCTGGCAGGATAAGGATGTCCCCGACCCTCTCCGTGAATTTCTTCGATGGAGAGTTCAGGCCAAAATAACCTTTCTTAATTGCATCTTTTGTGAGCAAGACTTTTGCCCCAAGGTTTTCAATCTTCTCTTTCACATTCTCAATTTCATCCTCCTTCAGATGCACAAAAAGGTCCCTCACACTTCCAAAAGGTTGTATTGTCCTACCTACATGGCTCTTTTTTAGAGAGTTCTCAAACCACTTGAACCTGTTCAGGTAAAGTGTTTTTTTGGGATCGACTTCTATTTGTCCATGGTCTGCAGTGACTATAAATGTCGTTTCTTTCGCTATCTTGTCTGGTATGTTTTCTATCAATACATTGAGGCATGTAAACAAGGATAGCTTCTCAAAAGAAATGCTTTCGGAATCTGGCCCATGTATATGCGAGAGCGTGTCAATTCCATGCCAGTAAACATAATAGTAAGCTCTCCCCGGTTCCTCCAGCTTTTTCTTCAGGCCTGACAACAAATCAGAAAAATTGTAATAAGGAACAATTTCAGCTCCCTTGTAGAGCAGTTTAGAATATTCGCCGTCCGTGAATCCGCTCTGCACGAAAACATAAGATTTTATTCCCTGCCTTTTTAGTTTTTGGTAAAAAGTCTGGCCGTTGAACAGTTTTTTTGGGTCAGGGGACAACTTTTCAAATCTCCTCGGTTCAAAATCCGAGCAAAAGGGGAGTGTCGAGAGGATCATGTCAACTTCCTTAAAATAGATGTACCACTCGAAGAGCCCATGTTCTTGTGGTGTCAGTCCTGTATTCAGGCTTGTAAGAGCAGCTGCGGTTGTGGACGGAAAAACAGCAGTGATCGGATACACATCACCTGCTTCAGAAAATTTCTGGACAAAAGGATGGTGTCTGAACTGAAGCCATTGGTCAAACCCAAACCCGTCAAAAAGCAGCAACACAACTTTCTTTGTTCTGTTATTTACAGGGATTGTTGGCCTCTCTGTTTTCCCGCCAAGAATTTTTGTTATGGTTGATGGGATGTTTGATAGACAGTATTTATTGTAGTCTGGGAATATCGTGCCGTCTTTTTTCCTGAACCCATTAACCAAGTTGGAGTGGAGCATAACCCTATTTGTTGATTTAAATAAATAAAGGAATGAATAGGCTAAGCCGGATTTTATCCGAAAGAAAATAAAAAACGCTCCCAACGGGATCTTCAGCTTTGCTGAAGGCGCCTGCTTCAGCAGAGTGTTTGAATTCACGGACTACCTATTTATCAACAGATAATCTCCCGTGTTACCGGATTTCCTTTTCATTGCAGATGATAGACCGAAAACGACTAAGCCGTTTTCAACCCTTTATCTGCTCATCACTTTCAGTGAACGACCGAAAGTCCGGGATCCTACCAGTTAACAGAACTTTATAAATTCTGAATTGACCGGGCTAGACGATGGGAGCGTATTTCTAATATTCTGCGCTTAGGTATTTAAAATGCTTAAGAATCAGATTCCATTGTTCCTCAGTTCTGGAAGCAGCTTTTCCCTCAAATCCTCAAAAGTCTCGTATTCTATTGTTTTGCCATGTACAGCAACCATCCCTGAAAGCCTTGCTCCGTTCTTTTTGATGAAAAGAATCCCTTTCTTTTTCTGGTGGGCGTAAAGGATCTCCATACCGACCCCATGCGAAGGTTTTGTGACCTCGGCAATGACCATGTCAGACCCATCCAAAAGGGCAAAGTTATTTTTTATCTCATCTTCCAGTGTCGCGCTTTTTCCTTTATAGTGGTGCGGAACAACAGGCTCCATTCCAAATTCTTTTATCAGATTTTCCATTTGGGATAAAAAATTATTATCCAGATTTTCTGTTAAAGGCGCTGAAACAAAAACTTTCATATCCTGTTTTATGGGCCGGTAGATAAGAAGATGTTCGCCTTCGGTTTTGTTCTAACGAACCAATTTAGTTTTTTGGAGTTTTATAAGGATCACCGACATGGCGACAGCTATTATTGTTATTATTATTGCAGACAGATAAAGATATAGCAGGCCTTCCCCCTTCGGGACAAATGTGTTTATGGTTTCGTTTATTGCATCTCTCCATGAAAATGCAACTAAAAAGGCCATGGCAGAGATTATCCCTCCAATAGCTACAGATTTTACGCTAGCCGTTTTAATGTCATCTTCTAATCCCATATTTGCCGCCTAAAGTCCCAATACCAAGACCGACGTCCTCCATGAGTTTCCAGTCAAAAAATCCAAGACTCGACACTCAAGACTCTTATGGGCCGGGCAGGAATCGAACCTGCAACCTTCTGCAATCTGACAATTCCAATGCCGTCAAGCAGACGTCATGCCACTAGACCACCAGCCCAGACTTAAATATTCTATAATCTGTCTTTATATTTATCAAAAAACACAGGAAGCTGTGAGTGCAGGTTTTCTGGTTTTTTGACCAGAGTGAACCATTTTATTTCATCAAATTTGTGCGGCTCGCCATTCGTGGCTTTTGAAGCGTCTATCAAGACTTTAAAATCGAGTGCAATCCAGTGGGGCCTCTTCCCATTTTCATCCCTCGCATTATTGCCTCTCTTCTGCATCAGAAAATTCCCTTTCCTGTCATGGCAGAAGCAGACTATGGAGATTCCTGTGTAATCCACACCTTTTTGCAAATTCTTGGTTTCCATATTATACTGTTCTTGAATTTTTACTTTTCAATCTCCTGATTTTTTCGATATTTTCTTCTCTAAACTCTTTCGAGTATTTCTTTATATCGGTTAATTCGCTTTTACTGAACATCCTCCTCTTCCTCAAAATCAAATCCAAATTACTTTTTTCCATAGTGGGCCCAAGGAGAATTGAACTCCTGCCTCGACCGTGTGAGGGGTACACCGTTTTACGTTCATGTCCTGCCACTAGACTATGGGCCCATTGACGCCGGAGCTAGGATTTGAACCTAGATACCCTTTCGAGTACTAGTTTTCGAGATTCGCTTTTATATCATTTCCTTAAACGAAAAGATATACTAGCGCTTTAGCCGTTCAGCCACTCCGGCATAGAATATAGTACTAATGTTCACCTTTTATAATGATTAGTTGGGGTGAATTAAAAAACAGTTTATAACCATCATTAACATACGTCCCATGGGCTTTCGCGTGATCCCTCAACCTTTTGCCTGAGGGCGATTCAGCGTCTATAGTGTCTTCAAAATATTTCGATTCTTTAGGAATATGAGCTGGGCTTTCATATCTTGTCTTTCTGGGAGAGGTTTTCATATTCTCTTTTAAAAATAGCTTTGTTTTTTCATCGAATCTAAATCCCAAAGATTGTGCTGTCCTGTCATATGTGTTCTGCGCTCTTTCTAAAGGTAAATGACCTTCCAAGACCCATCTATTCTTTTCTCCAGGAAATATAACAGTATCGTCCATTCCAGCTTTTTTAGACAAATCTGTAATGAGGTGAGCAAGTAGTTGCTGGGCTCTTACACCTTTTAGAACATCCCTATTACCTTTTGTACCCTGTATCTGAACCAAGTAAACTGAGAAGTCATCCACAGTAAACATAGCCGACATAGCAGGCTTGCCTTCGACATACAAGTGAACTGCGTATCCAGCGTCACACCATTGATTTACTGTTCTACTCATTGGGTGATCTGTGTAGAAAAACCTGTTTTCAGATTTTTGCCATGGTCTTGCTGGTGGCTCCAAAGTTCGGTCTTTAGGAGTTACAAGAATATCTGCAAAATGCAATCGGCCTATTTTTTCAAATTTGACACTACAGCTGCGCTTTCTAGAATATTTTTGTGCGATTGTTTCGAATTCCTGTTCATCAAATACACTGAATAATGCAGAGCCATCCTTTGAAGGATCTGTCCTATCAACTGGAGGTAAATTATACTGTTGATCTTCTCTATCCAACAATCTGTACGATGTCCAGGTCCATCTACCGCCTTCTAAATCCCTAAAGTCAATTTTTACTCCCCCAAACATTTTTCTTACTTCGTCAGTAGCTTTTTGGCGGGATTCTCCTGTAAGATCAAAATAGCACTCGTAAACCTCGTTTACCCCTGGATAAACACTGACCAGTCTTTGCCTGTGTATATACCCACCGACAATAACTCTTTCAGTTCCATGTCTACCATTTTCATCTACTTCAGAAAAAATCCTAACCAGCTCCCCATCTACCCTAACTGCATTTTTGGAAAATCTCTGAGTGCTATCTACATATACCATCAACTTTCTTAAGAAATTGATTTATAAACTTTTGCACCGGTAAGAAATAGATTATTTACTTCCCCTCAGCCAATATCTTCGCCTTCACAGCCTCAAATAATTTAGGGAGCTCTTCTGGAGCGACTTTGCTTCCTAAATAAGCAGAAAATTGTTTCTTGTAGATAGTCGGCTTTTCCTTTTTCAATTTAGTTGCGTAATCTGCAATATGCTTTCCAGAAACCCTTTCAGCTGAAGGGAATGCGATCTCTGAATGGGGTACCTCTAAACCGCCATCTACAGCGCCTTTTAAAGTTGCAAAAAGCCTTGTCCCATGCACTGTCTCGTACAGGCCTTTATCCAGAATAGCTGTCTTAAGGTTTGCTTTTTTCGCGCGGACACCTAACAGCAACCCTGTCAAATACGCAGCAGGCAAATTCCCAGCAAATGAAGTCCAGCCAAATTTATCCAACTCTTTTGAAGATGAAGAAGCAACTGTCTTGTCCCCCTTTATCTCGTAATTAACAAGCTGGCAGTAGATATTTTTGGACGATTTCCTTACAACAAGCCTTGATTGGCGTGATTTCAGGAGATCAAGTCTTTTCTTATAATTAGTCTTCCCTTCTTTCCTTCTCCTGTGCGGCAATATGATTTTAGGCATAATTAACTGGCCTACGATCTTTAATGGTAGTATATGGTTGTGATCTTTAAATATTATAAAGCCTTTCAGTCAGGATAAGCTTATAAGCCTTGAATATACTGTTTATGGATGGAAAAATCAATCCTGATCATAGACGATGAGAAGTCTTTAATACGTCTGCTTAAGGGAGCTTTAGAGGCAGAAGAAAAATTACGTGATATGCTGTAAAGGAAGCTTACACAGTCGAAAGCGGAAGAGAAATATATTTAGCCACTAAGCCGTCCCTCGTTATTACAGATAACAATACAGGATCAGCTTATACAGGACTCAGATTTATATCAGAATCTATGAAAGCTGAAGAAAAAGAAGGCGGAGTTAAAACGCCTTTTGCGTTATTCTGCTCTGGAGTTGATGAGGCTCTTTTCGGAGAAATTGCTAACAGAGAAACGGCTAGAGTTATGAAGGCTTATCTGGAAGGCGGAGACCAAAAGCCAAAATTTAGATTCTTTGAAAAACCAGGGAGCCCTTTGCAAATAGCAGAATATGCAATAGAAGCTTTGGGATTATAATTTCTTTTCAGAAGTTTTCTTCTTCTTGACTTCCCTTTTCTTCAGCAAATCGTGGTCTTTCAGGTAGGTCAGTAAATGTCCCTTGCTTCTGAAAGAACCGCCCTTTATCATATAATAAATGTGCTTCCCTTCCTTCTTCTCAATCTGCTGGTTTTGGATCAAATTGTTTAACAGCTTTCTCAAAGGCCTTACTGTCTTTATCCACAAGAGCTTCTTTGGGTTTCTTGCGCCGTATGTGCCTCGCCTGTTCCCGACACCTCTCCTCCTGCCTTTTTTCTTCTGTTCAAGAAGTTTTTTTGAGTAAGCTTTAGAGGTCCCCTTTTTCTGTATTTTTACAATTGCGCCTTTTCTTATAAGATTTCTGATATCCTGCCTTGTGATAGCTTCCTCTACCTGTTTTACATCGAGAACCCTGACCCTGCTCGCCCCGCATTTCATTATTTCAGCTGCAACTCTTTTTTGATTCATCATAATTACTTTCCTAATTTATTTTCTTTTGGATCTTCATCTCCTATTATATTGTTGAAGAGATGTCTCTTGCTCTTCTTCATAGAAGAGACAAGATCTTCATCTCCTATTATATTGTTGAAGAGATGTCTCTTGCTCTTCTTCACAGAAGAGACAAGATCCTTTACCTCATCTCCCTTTTACTCTTCTTGCGATCCCTTCTTTCTGGCTTTTTAGGCCCTTTCCTGGACGAAGCTGCTTTAGGGTTCTCTCTTTTCCCTTTCTTTTTCACAGCATCCTTGTTTTCAATTTCAATGTCTATGTCCACATCAACATCGCCGAGGTCAAGCTCCCCGCCTACCCTGGCTTTCTTTGGTTTTACTGTGTCACCAAAATCTTTTAGAGTATAAGTGAACTCTTCATCGGCTTTGATCTTCCCTTTCGCTTTCATCAATCCTTTGGATAAAATGGAAAAGAATAAGGCCAGCGATTTTGTGCTGTTATTGTTTATGGGTATTATAAAATCTATATCAACTGGATCATTATACGTGTCGCAAAGGCCGATTATGACTATTTTCTTTTTCTTTGCCTCTTCTATTGCCTGTTTGTCAATTAGAGGATCGACGACTATTATAGCATCAGGTTCATAGAATTCCCTGTAAGAAGGGTTTGTAAGAGTCCCAGGAGAAAACCTTGTTATCATTGCTTTGCTGTCTGTTAGCTCAGAAAATTTTTTAACAGGAATCTGTGCAACTTCTTTATGTGAAGCGACCATTATTTTATTATATTTGGATAAGAGGTTTATTGCTTTAGCTATCCTTTCATCAACTTCCTGCAAATTAAAAACAGACAGGCCATCTTCCCTGGTCTTATAGACAAACTGCTTCATGAATGCAGTGCATGTCTTCATTCCTATATGGAGTCCTGCTGACAGGTATTCGTTTTTATCCACTAACATATACCCTCTTTCTTTATTGGCTCAATCCTAAAGAATCTATCTCTAATTATTCTCAATATACTATTTAAAGTTTGTATATCAAAGGCATAACCAAAAGAAAACGTTTACAGGCGCTTAAAAGAAAAAGTTAAAGTTGCCTCTTTCTGGCTTCTATAGGGATAAGCTCTTTTTCCCATTCGAGCATGGCGATTTCAACTGGATTTATCACGCTTTTTGGCACTTTGACTAGCGGAGGGGCTCCCTGCGCTATCTGTAAAGCCCTAGCAGAAATAATCCTCACTTTTTCATATTTTGATCTTACATGTCCATTTGCCATATTTATAAACTAGAATAATTAGGTATTCCTACATATATCCTTATTATAGATAAAAGCTTAACTGTCTAGCCTTTTCCGGGAGCTACCGCGTCCTCAAAAGGCTAAAGAAAGACCGAAACTGATCTTCAGATCAGTTTCCATTCTTCCTTACCCAAAAGTGCAAAACTATTGTATAGCTTATCCGATGTACCTTGTCTCGTCCTTTCCAGGTTTGTCTGTCTTGGAAATCTGTGTCAACGCTTTCTTCTGCAGGGATTCCACTTTTTTAATGAAATTCTCCATTTCCTTGACCCTATCCTCAAGTTTGCCCATATCCAGTTTCATGCCAAGTATTTTTACCAGTGTATTGAGGACCATCTCAGCTGATTTGGGGTCTGTCACTATCGGGAATCCAGAAGTCTCTCCCAGCAAGCAAAGGCCTTTCATTCCCTTTTGTTTGCCTAAACCGATCAAAAGCCCTGCTGCGCCAACTATATATCCGACCTTCTCTCCTGCATTGAAATCTATACCAAGATTTTTATATGTTTCAAGCAGGCTTTTATCAGAAACAGCGCCGATAACTTTTGGCTTCTCTTCTATCTCCCCTGTTGCCAAGCCGCCTATTGTTATTATGTCTTTGCACCCGAAAGTTTCTGCCAGTTCAAGGATTTTTTCAGTGACAGTATAATGCCCTTGTGGAGTCAGCGATTGGCAATCGCCTATGAGAATAATCAGATCCCTTTCGCCTTTCTTTTTTGCTTTAGAATAATAGAATTCGTTCACAGGCAGGTGGATTAAATAATTGTCCTGCAGCATCACAAAAGGGAAAAACCATTCCGAATTCAGTGTCGCAAATTTCTTGGCTTTCAGCTCCTCAACAAGGTAGCCTGCAGCAACCCTTCCAATATTCCCAACTCCCGGAAGCCCTTCGATTAGAATAGGGTTCGTGAGCTTTGGTTTTTCAGAATAAATAATAGATGTCATAATCAGAAGTCAAACAATGTAATATTGTATGCAAGATTTAATAAATAGCTGGAGCTGGGAAAATCGCCTTAAAAATTAGTCAGGATCATCGCTTTCGGTCACGTCGTCTGCCCTTGGCACAGGAATATGCATTACTGCTTTAGTTGCATGGCCTTCTCTGAGCAATGTATCTATTATTCCCCTATCAGATGTAGACACATCGTATGAGTGTCCGGAACCTTCTATTTTAACAGAACAGTTATCTGTAACCCTTCTCAAACAAGCCACCAATTTAGGAGTATCTACAACATCAACAATTGCATCCGAATCCCTATAATCAAACGCTTTAGGATCTGTGTCTTTTACCCCTCTTCTAATATGGTATACTGAATCCCGCCCTCTTCTTTCAGGGTCAACGCATCTGACAACAGCATCTGCAAGTCCGCCTAAATCCAAATCTGATTTAACCTGATAAAACTGATCTCTTCTCATGGAAAAAAATTAGAAAGGAAGCTTTATAAGCCTTTAATTTTCCCCTAAAACAGAGTCCTGTGGGCATAAACTACGTTCTAAATTTCCTGAAGATGTTTAAAGTCTGGAAAAACAAGAATTGCTTATGGATGGAAAAATAAAACCAGAAGACCTGAAGATAGAAAAATTGGAGGCAAAACACAAAGAACTGTTGAATTTCTTTCAGACCCAGAACAAAGAGCTGAAGGCCTTTCTTGTTGAAGATGCCATTAAAAATCAGGAGTTGTCAATTTCAACAACTTATCTTTGGTTTTACAGAAAGACAAATGAGCTGGCAGCTTACATATCACTGCTAAACGATTCCTTGAGGATAAGGGAAACAGAATTGGAGAAGATGTTTGTTGATAAAGGGATCCTTTACAAGAGCTTGCCAGCAATAAAAATAGGTCGGCTGTGCGTAGACGACAGGTTTGCAAAGAAAGGCATAGGGACAATAATAACAAATGCTTCAATGGCAATTGCAGTTTTGTTAAGCGAAGTAGTGGGTTGTAGGTTCCTCGTTTTAGACTCAAAAAAAGAAGCTGTGAATTTTTACAAAAAGCTCGGATTTGACATACTGAGAAAAGAAGATAAAGAAATAACTACAATGTATTTTGACCTTATGAGTATGATGCACCTTTACGGAACAGGCGGTCAAGGTTGAAAACTTTAGAAAGCCTTTTGAGCTCTTTGGCTAGCTGTATGTCCTTTTCAGATGGAGGGGATGTCTGCACTTTTATCATGTTCTCAATAAATCTCCTTGCATCTTCGCCTGTTAATTCAGGTGTCGGTTCAATTGGCTTTGCCATATACTATATAGTCTAGTTGGGCGATTTATAAGCCTTTAATTTTCCTCTAAACACACTTTCCGTAAAAATAAAAAGCGCTCCCGACGGGATTTGAATTCACGTGCTTGGTTATTTCTAACCAACCGCAATAGTTTTTTAGTTTCTTTGGGTACGGTATCCTTTCTGAAAGGCCGAAATAGATTTCCTAACCAATTGGTCTGAAATCTATTTCCAACCTTCTTTTAAAGAAAGGATAGCAACCCGTGTCAGGGGATCTTTCAGGAACTGGAATCCCACGAGAATCCCCTATCCTTGCCGGTTCCTATATACATAACCCAAATATTTTGTAAACCTTTTCTTTCGGGTTATAAGGCCTTTCTTTTTGGAAAAGAAAGGGGTATATGCTAGACGACGGGAGCTTATTTTGTTATTAATCTCATCCTATCTTTATATAGGATGATTAGCTTGTTTTTGATGCTTTCAAATTCAGCTGCTTCGAAAAATGACTTCAAAACTGAGTTGACGTTTTCTGCTGTCTGATCGTCTAAGTATAGAATAATAACGCTAATTTTTGAATCTGATGAGAAATAGTAAATCTCCCCAAATCCTTATCAAAAGTTATTATAGTCCTGTTTTCTTTTTCTGCAGCCAAGGATATTTCTATATCTTCCTTCCCTCTTAGATTCAAATCGGCTAAAGTCTTTACATCTAACCCTAGACTTTTAAGAAAATAACCTGTTTTCAGGCCTATGTTCTGGTCTATCAGAATTCTAGGCTTCAAGCCCTCTTGTTTCTTCATATTGCATGTGCTTTGCAGCGTAATCGAGGCAAGCCTTGATATCCGCGGCAGTCAGATCAGGATAATCTTCTATGATTTGTTTTGTTGTTTTCCCGTGGGCAATCAAGTTCAATATGAGATATACAGGTATCCTCGTTCCCTTGACGACAGGTTTGCCAACCATTATTTTTGGGTCGCTTGTTATCCTTTCCATAGATTTAATTAAATCACGGCTATAAAAATGGGCCCGGAGAGAATTGAACTCTCGGCCTCTGCATTATCAGTGCAGCGCGCTACCAATGCGCGTCTTTTTCCGGGGCGCGCTTTAAAGGGACGAAACAGATCCAAGCCAATTGGATAAGATCTGTTTCCAGCTTTCTTTATATCCCGAAAAAGGGCGCTGCGCCACGGGCCCGCATTTTATTGGAAACCGATCTGCAGATCGGTTTCGGTTATTCATCTATGATTTTATCTTAACTTTATATAAATAGTGGACCAGCTGGGATTTTCATTAATATCCTTCTAAACCTTTTCTTTCTGGTTATAAGGCCTTTCTTTTTGGAAAAGAAAGAGGTATAATTTGAACCCAGAGTCGCTTGGATGCGAACCAAGTATGTTGCCGTTACACCACTGGCCCCTATTTATGTGATATTTAGTAATATAGAACAATAAAAGCAGTTCAATATGTCACCAATCGAAATCTTCGGCATCTTCAACCTTGTAGAAGCCTTCTGGATAATTATCCCAGCTTATGCAGCTAATGGATTGGCTCCCCTCGCGAAATTCAGCTCAAGGCATCCGATAGATGGGGGAAAGAACTGGAAAGATGGGCGCCCGATTTTCGGCGCAGGAAAAACATGGGAAGGTTCTGCTATCGGAATTGTAATGGCAGTTTTGATCGCCAGCATAATGGGGCTCGCCTTTTACTTCCTTCCATGGGATCTTTCCCCAGTGACTTTACAGTTAGCTCCTATGGGCCCTCTCTTAGGTTTCATGCTAGGTTTCGGCGCGATATTAGCTGACATAGTAAAAAGCTTTTTCAAAAGAAGGTTTGGTTTCGAGCGTGGAAAATCTTTCCCGATTGTCGACCAACTCGATTTTATTTTAGGCGCTTTCTTATTTGCAAGTTTGGTTGTCCCTGTAAAAATCAGCTGGCTAATCCTGTTAGCAATTGTCACACCACTATTCCATTTATCAGCTAACTATATGGCTTATTTGATTGGCGTGAAAAAGGAGCCTTGGTAAACTTTCTGGTAAATGGCTCAAGAAAGTTGCCTATTTAAATATGTAATATTATACATATTATTATGTAAAATAAGACATATATATGTTATAAATATCATAAAATTATGTAATAAACCACATATGACAAGCCAAGAGGAACATAGAAGGACTATAAAGGAATTGGAGGAAGACATCAAGGAAAAGATACGCGACAAAAAGCTTTTTGAGCGGCAAAAGATCGTCGGCTTTGACGTATCCGAAGCTGCAACAAACCTTTTTGAGCTTTATTTGCACAAGAAAAACCTGATTACAGAAGGGTTTAACACAAACCACAGATTCTTCTCTTCGATGAAAAGGGCTGAGGAAAAATTCAGTTTCAATTTCCCTGAAAAGTCAAAAATTCTAGAGCATCTCGTGATGATAGAAGAACTCACAACTAAACTCTGCTACGGAAGAAGCAAAAAAATCGAGGATGTGGAAAAGGCTGTAAAAATGTTCTTTGAACTAAAGGAGGCAATAGGAAAACAAATAGAAATCTAGGCATATGGAAAGAAGAGAAATTTATTCGTATCTATATGATTTTGTCTCGAGATTAGCCGAAAGGATAGAAGAAGATTCAATAAAACAGATAATAGTTTTCGGGTCTGTTGTGAGAGGGGATTTTGATAAAGAAAGCGATGTTGATATTTTTGTTGACACAAAAAACTCTTCTGCAATAGAGTCTATAGTCAGAAAAGTTCTTAATGAATTCTATTCGCATTCAAGGCAAACCTGGGTTTTGAGAGGAGTGGAAAACCAGATAAAACCCATTGTCGGCGACCTGGATTCTGATAAATGGTCTGCTCTCAAGAGGGAAATAATAAGCAACAGCCTTTTACTTTACGGAAAATACAAGGAGCTACCGGAAAACCTGAAACATTTTGTTCTGATGAATTATGATATTTCCAAGCTAAAGCCAAAAGAAAAAGTGAGGTTCTCGAGAACAGTTTTTGGATACAGGCAAACACAGGGGAAAAAGCAGTATAATATCTCTGGACTTATCCATGAACTTGGCGGAATAAAGATTGGTAAAAACGCCATTATTGTGCCAAAAGAAAATCAAAGAAAAATATATGAATTCCTTTCTAAATCAAAAGCCTCTTTTGAAATAAGGGAGGCGTGGATAAAGCCTGATTGAACAATTTATCTTACAGTTTCTTGATAAATTGAGATCTAAGCGGTATGTATATAAATTCCAAATATCTTATTTAAATATGTCATCTGCTTACGATCAGAAAAGAGGGTATCTGGAACCTTCTAGAACCCACGCTCCTTATTCCCCGATAACAGGAGCTTTATATAATATCGTATCCACTTTAGAAAGCGGCTATCTGGAAAAATGCGGAAATGCAGGGAACTGCTCAAGGCAAAGGATGGGCAGGGTCCAGTTGTGAAATGAAAACTTTACTTATAGGAATTGATCCACCCGAAGAAATAGCCAAGGAGATTAAAAAATTAAAAAAGCGAGTTCTCGAAGTCTGTGGTGAGCAACAGTTGGTCCATGAATTTCCTCATGCGACTTTTCTGATTAACAGATTTACTGACGGCAATCGTGTAAATGATGCTCTTGATTCTATAGCATCCGAAAGCAAGCCAATTGATCTGGAAATAGACGGTATAAAATACTTTCCTCCAGAGCAGTCGGGTACTTGGATGATCCACGCAGCTATAAAGAAAGCAGTAGGATTAGAAAACCTGCAAACACGGATAGCATCAGAAACTTCAAAGTATAGAAACGGGTCTGTATTAGAAGAATAAAATTTTTGAGGCAACAGAAAGGGGTTGGATTACACAACGAAAATATAAATTGGGAAAGGTCTAGTTCTCCGGCAATTTCACAGCAATAATTTTCGATTCCCCATCATCCATACTAATCCCGTAAACCTGGTCTGCGTGCTTGATTATCTCATCGTTGTGCGAGATCAAAATAAATTGTGTATACTTTGAATGTTTTTTAATTAGCTGCCCGAGCTTCTGGGAATTTGTTTTGTCTAAAGCAGCGTCAGCTTCGTCCAGTATATAGAAAGGACAAGGTTTGTATCTCTGTATCGCAAAGAGGAAAGCAACTGCAGTCAGAGTCTTCTCTCCACCTGACATCGCATCCAGATTAAGCAATTTCTTCCCTTCAGGCGAAGCTGATATAACCAGCCCTGAATTCAAATCATCCTGATTCTCAAGCTTCAAATTAGCTTCTCCTTTTGTGAGGTCAATCCAGATCTCCTTAAATCCATGTGTCACCTTATTCAAAGCATTACTGAAAACTTCCCTCCTCTTCTCCTCTATTTCATTTACAGACGCTTCAACAACATTTTTCTCTTCGACTACTTTATCGAACTTCTCTTTGAAGCCCTCAAAATCTTTTATCAGGCTGTCAAATTCGTCTGCAGCCCTCAAATTGATCGGCCCTAAAGAATTCACCCTTTCAATTATTGTCCTCTCCCTTTCTTTCAGGTGTCCGAGCTTGTGGTTTAGGAAATTCCCAAGCTTGCCTTCAAACCCTTTGTATTTCTCCCATTGTTGTTTAGTATTCTCCATTCTTGCTTCAACTCTAGCTCTCTCAATATTTATGTCATTCAGTTTCTGTATTAGGTTCAGCCTTTTCTCATAAACTTCCTTTCTCTCTTCCCTGAACTTCTTCATCCTGTCATCAAACTTGATTTTCTTTACCTCTGAACTAATGGACTCTGTTTTTTCAGCATCTTTCGAGAGTTTGGAAAGCTCGACCTGGAGTTTTGAGATCTCCTTTTCGAACTCTTCATTCTCTTTTTCGAGCCTTTCAATATCCTTGAAGAATTTGTTGTCATCCCTTTTCTTGAAGAAACCGCCTGTTATAGAGCCTGCAGGTTCTATCAGGTCCCCGTCCAAAGTGACTAACCTGGCTCGTTCCCTGTCAAAAATCTTTTTTGCGTTTTCCAGATTATCTACGCATGCAGTTGTGCCAAAAACAAAGTTTATGATGTTGGAATACCTGCTGTTGAATTTTATGAGTTCAGAAAGCCAGCCTATAGACCCTTTCGGCAGATCCCTCTTTGCAGGGGAATTTATTTTGTCGAGCGGCAAAAACCTTGCCCTTCCCATCCTGTTTTCTTTCAGATAATTCACGCATTTCAAAACATTTGATGCAGTATCCACCACTATATCGTTCAGATGGCCTCCGCCTGCAACATCAATAGCAACATTATATTTTGGAGGAGCAGACACGAGTGAATTCACTGTCCCTTCAACCCCTTTGAACTGCTTTAGTTCATTTAAAAACGGAGACCCACCTTCCTTAACACGGCTTATTACATCCCTTATTA